>Ga0156402_1480_pt1 | contig 83400 bp, 61 predicted proteins | sample RifOxyA3_FD_108045 | JGI IMG/M metagenome (GOLD analysis project Ga0156402, IMG submission 108045) | Lentisphaerae bacterium RIFOXYA12_64_32 | reverse complement strand
GCTCCGACACCCGCGGGAGCGAGCCGCTCCCGCCGCGTTGGCCATCTACCGCCCAACCGTCCACCCGCGGCGGCGCGAACCGGCGCGAGTAACATCAATGACCGGCCGGTCCGCCGGCCGGGGGGCGCTGACGCATTACGCGTCTTCCCGCCGGCAGCGCCCCGGAATCCGGACGCGGTTTCTGCCGTACACCGCACCAGGAAGAAACGTGGCCCCCCCCCACGTTTTCCCCTGGCGCTGGCGTTACGCGAGGCCGTGGTTCGCTGGCGGAACGCACCCGTTCCCGATCCCGGACACGGACCGGTCACGCCGTGCCACGTGCTTTGACCCTTGACTCCAGGGCATTCAGCCGCTCGACCGGCCCCTTTTCCGGCATGGCGTGGACATCGAACCCGGTCGGGTAGTCGTGGAACATGCGCCCCAACTTGTCGGTCCACCCCTTTTCGTCCGCCGTGCCTTTGACCGCCTTCTTCAGGGCCGTGATGGCACGGCACGGGCCGGCCGTTGTCCTTCTGCCACTTGGCGGTGAACGCCTCCCGGTGTTCCGCGAAGATGCGCTGCCACAGGTTCAGTTCCGCGACGGCTCGTGCGGTCAACATGCGTTGTTCATCCCGCGACCACGGCAAGGTGTAACTCGTTGCCGGTGAGGAGCAAAGAGTACAGCGCGATGAATAGACTACAAGGAGTCCGGCGAGCGAAGCTGCAGGGCGAGATGCTCGTCGCGCTCACGCCCGCGAGAGAACACGTGTCCCGGCGCGTCGTCGTCTCGGGGGCGTGTCAGGCCCCGGCTGCCAGCGTCTTCTGGCCCGGGAGAAGCGCTGCTTCTGCGCCGGGCAGGCCGTGCTTGCGGATGCGTTTCCCCACCTCTCTTAAGCACGCGATGTCGTCCGGATGAATTGAGCCGTCCGGGAGCGGGCCCACGTTGGCAAGCAGGTTGCAGTTGTTCGCACGGGCGTATGCCAGATTGCCCCATAGGGTGTCCGCGTCCTTGTGTGGCGTGTCCTTTACGTACCCCCAGCCGTTTTCCTGCAGCGTCATGCAGATCTCGTTGTGCTTGAGTCGGTTCTTCTCCCACGCGACGTCCGCGAGTTCTGCGGCTTTCTCGTTCCCCTGTTTGCGGAAGTGGTCACCCTGGGACCGGAAATGGAACTCCGGCGAGGCAAAGTCTTCCGTCCCGGTGGCGCCCTGCTTGAAGGAAATGAGTGCATCCGGTCGTTTTTCGCGAAGCAGGGCGTAGGTCGCCTCGATGGGGACCAGGTCAGGGACCTGGTAGTATGCCGCGATGATATCCAGCCAGATCCCGGCCAACGGGACATCCAGTTCCGCCAGTTCGGCCATGCACTTGTGCGCGTACTCCCAGTACTTGGCGTTGTCCGCCGGCGTCCGTAACTCATAGCGCGGGTCACCGTTGGGGTAGTCCGGTCGGGCAATTGGCAGGAGATCGCGCGTCAGCATGTACGGATGTCGCCAGTTCAGCACGTGCGTGTAGTAGGTGAAGAACCCCAGCCCTTTCTTCGCGCACTGTTCGCCGAGTTCACGCACCAGGTCGCGGCCGCAGGCGTTCCAACTGTTGAACGCCTCCGTGCGTGAGTTCCACAGGCAGAACCCCTCGTGGTGACAGGAGGTCAGGTTGATGTACTTCATCTCCGCTTCCAAGGCCAGGTCAGTGATGAAGTCCGCATCGAACTTGGCGGGTGCAAACGTGTCGTAGAGCTTCTCGTACTCACGGACCGGAATCTTCTCCCGGAACTGCACCCACTCGTGACGGCCGAGCTGTGAATAGAGCCCGTAGTGAATGAACAGTCCGAACGCCGCATCCTTGAACCACGCCAAGTTCGCCGCGTGCGGGGACTGTTCCCATTCCCGTTGGTGATTGCGCAGGTAGGCAGGCGCCGTGTCCATACAACCTCTCCTTGTCTGGTGAAACCTCACTCCCGGAAGAGCCCCGTTCGATTCTGGGCATCGACCGACCTGATGCATGTACACATATTACACCCAGCAACAGATTGCGAATATGGACAATCCGTTCTTCTAACCCGTGAAGAGAACCGTCATGCACTGCCGGGACTGCCGGAACCGCGGGGACTACCGGGACCGTCGGACGCCTCCCAAAACGGCGACGCAGTTCGGCGCGTGGAGAGGAAGGAGGGGCTATATTTCTCCCTCTCAACGGCGTCGTCAATTTGCGAGTGGAGATTTGGCATGGATATGTTCGGAAGAGGTTCGGGATACCGCTGGATGGACGCGTACATTCTGGCGTGGATTGTGGAGTTGGCGACGGATGGTTTTTGCGCGAAGTATTTGGATTACCGAAACGATCCTCAGGGGAAGACGTCGGGGCAGATGAACCATGCGGCGAGGTCGGGTTGCAGAAATTTCGCGGAAGGATGCGAGCGGCTGATGACCTCAACGGGCGCGGGAATCGACCTGCTGAATGTGGCCAAAGGAAGTCTCGGCGAGCTGGGGGATGATTACTTGAAATGGCTGATGAAGGACAAGCAGCTTCCATGGGACGCTACCGACACAGACGCGCTCGCTGTGCAGGGGCTGGACATGGATCCGGCGCCGGCCTCGGCAGTTTCGGAGACGGCCGGAACTGCGGGTGCCGCCGGAACTGCGGAGCCCGGGAGGTCCGGTGGTTCCGGCAGTAGCGGGCGTTATACCCACCGGAAATTCTGTGCGCACGTGCTTTGGCAGTATGCGAAGTTCGAGCGATGGCTGGAGCATCAGGACAGTCATGTGCGCGCGAACGCGCTCGTCATTCTTTGCACTCGCGCCGCCAAGATGCAGGAAGCGTATATCCGCTGGGTGGGCGAGGATTTCAAGAAGGAAGGCGGTTTCAGAGAAAAGATGGGTGAAGCGCGGCGAGAGGCGCGGGCAAAGAGCGAGGGGGATGCCGAGGAAGAGGCGCCGCCCTGTGATGTGTGCGGGGCGCCGATGAGAAAGAGCTACCGGAAGAAGGACAACTCGCCGTTCTGGGGTTGCACGAACTACCCGGGATGCAGGGGAACAAAGCCGTATCAACGGTAGTGACGGCAAAGCGTCCAATACTGCTGAGACGACGGAGTCCGGCACGTGGGCGAAGGGTGGACGCGGTGGGTGTGCATTGCGTCGTGCGCGGCAAGACGCAGTACATGAAGGAACCCCACGGCGAGGTGCTGCTACTGCAGCACGAGCAGCCCGGCTTCGTTCAACTGCCAGGTCGCGCCCAGTGCCCCGGCCCAGATGATCCATTCGTCGGACTCGGTGCGACGCACACCCACGTTGAAGCCGAGTTTGAGTCCGGATTGCGGACTGGCCTCGAGCGCCGCAAAGGGCACCACCCACTCGCCGACCCAGTTGGCTGCATCGGTCCTGGCCGCGAAACGCGCGGTTTTTGTGAGGCGCAGGATGTCTTCGGGGTGCATTCCGGCGTCCGGCGCGGCATCCAGCCGACCGGTCAGGAATCCGCGCAGCACGGCGATCGGGCCGGGCGGCGTCTTGCTCGCGTTGCGCAGGCAGAGTTCCGCCGCGTCGGACACGCCCCACGTCTCGCCCTTGTCCAGTTTGGCAGCGTCCTTGATCGGCACGGTCACGGCCACGTACAGGTTCTCGTTGTCGTAGGCGACGTACAGCATCGCAGGTGCGCCGGCGATGGGCTGCCGGTCCGGCGTTTCCTTCATCGGGACACCCGGGGCTGGCCACTCGCCGGGCGCGATAACTCCGTCAAGGGTAATGGGGTTTTGGGCTCTCGACGCAGCGATCTGCGGCACGCCGCCCTTGCGCACCTTGCGTTCCACAATGGGCTTGACCGGTCTAGGCGGCGTCGGGCGCACGGTGTGCGTGACCGGCCAGGACGCGCGCAACTCGTTCGGGTACAGGCCAATTTTCTCCACGGGAATAGGTTGGAAGCCCACCGCAAGGGCTGGCGAGTCGGGTGCCAGCGTGGGAATCCCGTTGGCGGCGCGGACAATCTTGGGATCGCCTTCAGTGAAGTTGTCCTTGACCGTCGTGATAGGTGCCGCCACAGTGTCAGTGGACATGAACTCGCCGCCTTGGTTGACGTTGTGCACCACCACGTTGTTCTTGGGCAGTCCCGGTTCGTCGTCAAGGATCGTGGCGAGCTTCGGGTAGCGTTCGCTCCACGGTGGTTGGCGGTACGGGACCTTCTCCAGGCTCTTCTCCGGTGGCGGCGCATTGCACTTGTGGATGCGCACCCCGCGGTCGCAATCGACGAAGAGGTTGTTCTCGATGAGGTTGTCGCGTCCGCCGTGGATGGTGATGGCGCCGCGGCCCTGCTCGCACCAGATGCGTTCGATGACATTGCCGAAGAGGGTGAGCCCTCCGACATGGTCGTCAAGCCGAATGGCTTTGCAGCCATGCCCGTCGTGGCCGAAGCAGTCGTGGATGTAGTTGTATCGGATGATCGTGCCGCGAGTGGTCCAGTCGTACCAACCGCCATGGATGGCCTCGGCGTCGTTCGCCAGGAAGACGAGGCTGTGGCACTCGTTGTACTCGACGACGTGATCATTGCCCGGTGCGGCGATCCCCATGTGCGGGGCATCGTGGATCAGGCAATGTGACACGCGACTGCCGACGCCGCGCAACTGGACGCCCGGTTTGTACATCGGGTCCCAACGGGAGTAGTGGTGGATGTGGCAGTTTTCGACTGCGTGGCCGGCCGGAGTGAGCGTGTTGCGGTCGCCGCCATCGAGGATCACGCCGCCGTCGCCTGTGGCGTAGAGGTCGCAGCCGATCACTTGGTGGCGGTCGCCGCCCTTGACCTGAATGCCCCAGCTTCCGGTGTTGCGAATCACGCAACCGGCAATGCGGACGTCCGAACCACCTGTGATCGTGACCGCCGTGCCCTGCGTCGCTTCAAAGGTGATGCCGCGCAGCGTCACGTACGACACGTTGTCCATGGTCACCAGGCTGGGAAGCACTGAAACAACGGCCCTGCCGTTCGATAGATCCGATGGCGGCCAGAAGTAGAGGATGCCCCGTTCCCGGTCCAGGTACCACTCTCCTGGTTGGTCCAATTCCGGCAGGAGGTTGTAGGCGTAGTACCACTGCCCTTTGCGGAAGCCGAAGTGATGTTGCGGCTTGGATTCCAGGGCGATCGAGCGCTTCTCAACGTCTATGGATTCGACTTTCAGGCGCTGGTCGGCCCAGTCCCAGAACCAGAAACCGTGCAGCATGATGTTCTTCTCCGCGGCCCAGCGCAGTGGTCGGTCGCCCCCGTAGAGGAAACGTCCCTCAACGCTGCTGTTCGGCGCGGGTTTGCCCCACAAAATGGCTGGCTTGGCGTCCGGCGGAAAACCCGTGATGATCGAGTATCCCTCGTTCGGCCACCGCGCCAAGGTCATGGGCTCGTCGTTGAAGAACAACTCCAGGCCGGGCTGCGACTCGGCCCACGGCTTGGCGCTGACCATCTCGCTGAACTGGGTGATCCCGGCGGCTTTCATGTCCGCCAGCAGGACGTGCGGCCGTGCGGCTTCGTCGAGGCGTGCGACGATCGCCGGATCCGTGACCGGTGTCCAATTCGTCAGGCCCCGGCCGCCGGTGAGCCGAACCGTCTCGCCCTGGCGACCGCGGTAGGTGACCGGTGCCTCCGCCGTGCCGGAGTCGGCCTCGGTGAGCGCGAAGGGCTGGGCCAGTTCATACGTGCCTTCGCGAAGTTCGACCGTTACGCCGCCTGGCGGGAGTCCCTTTTCCACCTTGAGCTTGCGGATCTCGTCCCTTGCCCGTTCCGGCGTCGCGAACGGCCCGTCGGTCTTGGCCTCATTGGGGATTGCCAGCGTACCCGACCAGGCGTCGTTACCATCGATAGCGACGTAGACGTTCACGGATGGCGCAGCCAATTCTGCGGTCTCCGCACCGTTCAGTCGCGCCTGGTCCCCGTCGCAGAACGCCAGCAGCGCCAAGCCAACCGCGACAGCGCGACGCATCCATTCGATTCGCAGCATTGTCCCTTCCTTTCCGCGGACTCCGACGGTTCACGTCACTCCAGCACCAGGAAGCCCGCCTCATCCAGCTTCCAGGTGGCGCCGAGGGCGCCGACCCAGATTACCCACTCGTCGGTCTCTGTTCGGCGCACGCCGATGTTGAACGCCAGTTTCGTTCCGGGCTTGCAGGCGATGCCCGCGGCCGCGAGCGGAATGGCCCACTCGCCGGTCCATTGCCCCTCAGCCACCTTTGCTGCGAATCGGACCGCGTCGCCGAGTTTTCTTGCGGTCTCCGCAGGTGCGCCACCGTCCGCGACACTCTCGCACGACCCGGCGGCAAACCCGTGGAGCACAAGGACCGGCCCGGGTTTGCCGCTGGAAAGGTCTTGGAAGCAGATCTCTGCACCGTCGTCTTGCCCCCAGGCGGTTCCGAGCTTGAGCTTGGCTGCCGTCGCTGGCACGCTGACGGCAACGAAAAGGGTGGTGCCGTCGTGACAGGCCGCGGCGGTGCAGGGCAGGCCGGCCACCGGGGCGCGGTTGGGGTCTTCCTTGAGGGTCATCCGGGCGACCGGCCACTCGTTCGGCGCGAGCACGCCGTCCACGGTCACCGGCATGGCGACTTTCGTGGCCACGAAGGGGGTTGTGTTGCGTGGCGGCGGCGGAACCGGCGGCAGTGCCGCCTCGCTCTCCACAGGTTTCTCGCGTACGCCCTCCGCCTCGACAATGGGCCAGGAGGCACGCAACTCGTCCTTGTACGGGCCGATCTTGTCGACCGGGATGGGCTGGAAGCCGAGCGCGAACGCCGGCGAGCCCTTGCGCAGGCGATAGTCGTCCTTCTTCGGGTTTACGAACCGCGGGTCGACCGCGAGCGAACCCGGGTCTTCTCCGCGTTCCCGCCATTCGGGCCACAACTCCTCCGGCGGCAGCTTGCCGAGCCCCTCGATCATGAGCGGTGCGCCGTTCTGCCACAGCACGTTGCGGTCCCACTTGTTGTGGTCGTAGTCGACATTGCTGACCCGGTACAGCTTTGTCTTGGGATCTGGACTGACGAACACATTGCGCTGGAACACGTTGCCGGCCATGATGAGCCCGTTCGGGAGCGGCGCGTCCTTGGGGTGCAGTTTCATGCCGCGCATGTTCTGCCAAGCGGGCTGGTTGATGACTGACTCATAGCCCTTGACCATGGTCGGGAAGTGCGAGGTCCAGAACTTGTGCGTGGCCGTCCAGCCGCTCAGTTCGATCTGGTAGAGTGTGTTGTTCACAAAGACGTTGTTCTCGACCAGCGTGTCGCGCGCGTTGTGCAGGTGCAGGCCGGCGCGGCCGCAACGGTAGACGATATTGCCGATGACGTCCACGCCGCCGGTGTTGTCGTCCAGGTAGATGCCCCAGGCGAAGAACGGCGAGACCCAGCGGCCTTTCTCGCGCCCGTAGCCGAGCACGTCGTGGATCAGGTTGTAACGCACCGCCGAACCGCGCGACGAGATCCAGTCACGACCACCCGTGCCGATGCCGGCGGCGTCTTCCGATTCAACGCACAGGTGACGCATGTGGTTGTATTCCATGACCAGGTTGTTGCCCTGGAATTGGATGGCCGCGCGCGGGCAGTCGTGGATGAGGTTGTGGGTGGCGCGGAGTCCGCAGCCGGTGAGGTAGACACCGCAACCCCACTTGTAGTAGACCCCGACGTGGTGGATGTAGTTGTTGTCCGCGTAACTCTCGCCGGGCGTGAGTGTGATGCGGTCACCGCCGGTGATGTTGATCGCGTCGTGGCCGATCTCGTACATGTCATTGCCGGCGACACCGTTACGGAACCCGCCGGTGACCGTCACGCCGTGACCGTTGTAGTCGCCGACGTTGCGGATCGTGTTGCCAGCAATCAGGCAGTCGCTGCAGTCCTTGAGCACCACTGCGGTGCCTTCACAGCACTCGAGTGTGAAACCGCGGAGTGTCACGTGTTGGCAACCGGGGCCCATCTCGACCATGGTTCGCATCGTCGGTGCGCAGACCGTTCCGCCCAGGATCGGTTCCGGCGGCCAGAAGTACAGCGTCCAGGTCTGCCGGTCCAGGGACCACTCGCCGGGCGCGTCCAGTTCCTCGAACAGGCCCCGGACGAAGTAGCGGTCCGTCGGCCGGATCGGATAGGAACAGTCTTTCTGGAGCGTGAAGGTTCGCTTCTCACGGTCGATGGACTTGATGCCGACGATGTTGTTCCACCAGTTGTAGCGCGCAAAGATGAAGACTTCGCCGTCCTCGGGCCGGGCCCAGTTGCGGGCGTCGGTCTGCTTGTACAAGAGCGTGCGTTTGTTGTCGTCCGGGCGGTCCTGGTACATGGGGACAGGTTTCCCGTCAACGAATGCCCAGCCGCCGCCGTACGGGTTCGCCGGGTCGAAATTCGGATAGCGCGCCATGGGCTGGCGCTTGCCGTTGAAAAGCAGGTCACGGAAGCAGATGTCCTTGAACCCCTGCGCCCCGACGTCAGCCTTCAGGATTTCGCCTTTGTACGGCTGCCAGCCGGTGATGGTGCGCCCGCCGATGAGGACCGGCTTTTCTTTCCCGTAGGCGCGATAGACGATTGGCGCTTCGGCCGTCCCTGAATCCTCGGCCCCGAGCTTCAGCGTCCGCGCCAGGCTGTGCACGCCGGCCCGCACGTAGACGTTCACCGGGCGGGTCAGCGGCCCCGCGGCCTTGAGTTTCCGGATCTCGTCGCGCGCTCGTTCGAGGGTGGCAAACGGTCCGTCGGTCTTGTCTCTGCTCGGCGCCGGCACCGTGCCGGACCAGGTGTCGTTACCATTCACTGCGACGTAGAAGTCGGTCGACAGAGCGACGGGCGCAGCGGACTTCGCATCGCCCGTTGCCATCCGGCAGCCACCGTTGAACATCATTGCCGCCATGCCGATCACGGCGGTCAGGCGAACGCCGGTTCCTATCGTGCAGTGCATGTGTCGTCCCCTTTCGCACAGACTTCTGTTTTTCACAGTCGGAGATGGTAACGAACAACGACGTTGCGGTATTCCGAGGCCGTCTTACTCCACGGTCAGTGGCCACGACGCGCGAAGCGGATCCGCGTAACAACCGATCTTTTCGACCGGGACAGGTTGGAACCCGAGTTTGAACGCCGGCGAGTCGGGTTTGAGCCGGAAATCGTCCTTGTCCGGGGCGACGAAAAGCGGATCGGCAATCACCGAGTTCTTGTCCCAGCCGTCTTCCTGCCAGGCCTGCCATTCATCGACGACCGTTGCTGCTCGCAGTTCCGCATCGTCGATCCAGAGCGTGCCCGCGTCCTGCCGCAGGGTGATGCGAACGTAGAATGTTTCCGTCATGCCGTCGTGGTAGTTGGCATCGCCTGGCTGCGGGAACCGGAACGCGACATCGACCTCTTGCCAGTCAACACCAACGACGGCCGTGCGCGAGAAACGGACATCGTAAGCCTTGCTCTTGAACGAAAGCGCTTCAATCAGGGCCGAGGTCTTCTCCGTATCGGCCTTCAGCCAGACCGCGAAGCGGTAGGCTTGGCCGGGGATCACCTGCGTGATGTAGGTGCTGCTGGCGGCGATCTGGCGCTCCCAATCCGGCTTGTCGGCAATGGCGGGTGAGGCCACGGCGTGGAGGCGCAGGGAGCGCGTCCCGGAGCGGCGGGTGTCGGTGACGCATGTGCCGCTGCACTCGGGCGACGTCAGGCGGCAGTTCCAGTCGGCAGGTGCATCGCCGGCAGCGACGTCCTCGAACCCCGGGTTTGGCACCAGATTGGGGCCACTCGTGTCTTTCACTTTGAAGGAGCCGGTTCGGATCGGTTGGCCGAAGTGCCAGATGAGATTGCCGTCGCAGGTGTTGTGGCCTTCGGGGACGTTGCCGAATCGCACTGCCAGAGCGCGCGGGGTACGGTACACGAGGATATTGCGGCGGATCGTGTTGTTGAACATGGTCCGGCCGTCGGGCAGTGCCAGGGTACGCGGATCGCGGAAGCTCGGTACTTGTTTCCAGGCCGGTTCGTTCAGCACGCTTTCGTAGTGCTTCACCCAGCCGAACTCCAGGCCGCGCTTCCAGAAGAAGTGCTCGGTGTCCCAGCCGTTGCCTTCGATCTGGCTGCCGGGGTCATGGTCGCCGGTGCCGCACTCGACAAAGACGTTGTTTTCGACCACGTTGTCGCGCCCGTCGTGCAGGTGAATGCCGCTGCGCGGGCAGCGGGTGACGATGTTCCCGGAGACGGTGCAGCCCATGGCGGTCCAGTCCAGGTAGATGCCCCAGGCGAAGTAGGGCGAGAGCCACTTGCCGTCTTTGCCGCTGCGGCCGATCACGTCGTGAATGAAGTTGTGCCGGATGACGGTCCCGTGGGCGGAGAGCCAGTCCAGGGACCCGCCGTAGATGGCGCCGGTGTCCATGGTGTCCAGGCTGACGTGGTGGATGTGGTTCAGTTCGATGATGTTGTTGCAGCCGCCGAACATGACGCCGAAGCGCGGGACGTGGTGAATCGTGTTGCGCGAGACCCGGTTCCCGACGCCGCTGATCGTCACCCCTGAGCCCTGCCGGTAGTCGAGTCCGACCCGGGTGATGTGGTTATTTTCCGCATAGTTGCCTGCCGGGGTCAGGGTCTTCTGCTCGCCGCCCGTGAGGCTGATGCCATTGCTGCCGACATCATGGATGTCGCAACCTATCACGCTGTTGTTCTTCCCGGCGCTGACGGAGATGCCGGCGCCGTTGTAGCCGGTTGTGTTGCGGACTTCGCAATCGGCAACCCGGCAGTTCTCGGTGTTCGTCATGGTGATGGCGGAAGTCGTGGCGCACTCGAGGGTGAAGCCCTGGAACGTGATGTGCGCCGCGCCCGCGCCGACTTCCACCAGCGTCCCGAGCACCGGCACTTGGACAAGCTTGCCCGCGAGCGGCGACGGCGGCCAGAAATAGATCATGCCTGCGTTTGCGTCCAGATCCCACTCCCCCGGAGCGTCCAACTCGTCGATCAGGCCCTGCACGAAATAGCGGTCGCCGGGCGTTATTTCGTAGGAGCAATCCTTGGCGAGCGTGATGAGGCGACGTTCTGCGTCGACGCCGAGGATGGGAACGATGTTGTTCCACCACTCGTGCTGCGGGTAGATGAAAACCTCGCCGTCGCTGGCGTGCGCCCAGACCCGCGTGTCGGACGCCTTGAACCGCAGCACGCGTTTGGCGCTGGCGGACTCGATGGCGTCCTTGGGCACGGGCTCCGTGTCGACGTATGTCCAGCCGCTGGTGATCGGGTCGGCTGGGTCGAGATTCGGATAGCGCGCAGGGATCTGACGCTGGCCGTCGAAGTAGAGTTGTTTGAATCGGATGTCCTTCAGCCCCTGGGATGCCACGTCAGCCACGAGGATTTCGCCTTTGTACGGCTGCCAGCCGGTGATGGTGCGCCCGCCCGTGAAAACGGTCTTCCCTTCGCCGTCCGACCGGTAGGTGATCGGTGCGTCAGTCGTGCCCGAGTCGCCCGGGCCGAGCTGCAACGTGCGCGGCAGTTGGTAGATACCGTTGCGGACGTAGACGTTGACCGGTTCGGTCAGCGGCGCCGCGGCCTTGCGCTTGCGGACTTCGTCGCGCGCCCGTTCGAGGGTGGCGAAGGGGGAGTCCGGCGTGCCAAGGTTCGCATCCGCACCGTCCGGTGCGACGTGGAGATCGAGCGCGGCGAGGAGGCCGCCGCTCAGGAGTCCGAGGCAGGTCAAACAGCGAAACGTCAGCATGAGATGCCGCCCTCCCTGGTTGCTGTGTTGCGGATCAGGCGCCGAGGCAGTCTCTCAAGACGGCCATGGTCTCGCGTTGCCGGTTATGCACGACCTCTTGCGCTTTGGCGACTCGAATTCGGGCATCTTCGGGTGCTTGGACGAGCTCCAGCACCGTGGCTGTCAGGCGCGCGACCTGCTCCGGATTGTCCATGTCGAACAGCCAGTCGTCGAGGCCGATGTCGCGCCACATGAAGCCTTTGCTGGTCTGCTCCTTGAAACGGCAGACGATGGCCGGAATACCGTTGCCGATGCACATGATGGGCGAGTGCATCTCCAAGCCGAAGAGTCCCGCAGAGCGCACATAGGTGCTGAGCGCCTCGTCGGTGAGCCAGAACGTTTCACGCCAGACGACGCTTTTGCGCACGTCGTCCGGCAGTTTGTCGATGATCATCTCGCGGCCGACGGCCATCTGCGTCATGTCCTCGGGGCAGACCAGCACCTTCAAGCCCGTCTGGCGCACCACGGCGGTAATGGCGTCGCGCAAGGGCGCGTTGTCGTGCTCTTTCATGGCCTCGTTGCGGGCCTGCCTCTTGGGGTCGAGCGGAACGTCGCGGATGGTCCAGTAGGGTGTGAAGCGCAGGCGCGGGATGCAACACAGGAACCGGCCCGGTTCGAGACCGCTGGCGTTCAGGAATTCGGTGGCTGCGGCGTCGTTGCGCAGGTCCGCGGCGAAGGCGCCGTCCGGCCCGAACTCCATGATGGGCGACGCGACGCCGTCCGTGTTGGCCTTGGCCAGGGACACCGAGTCGCGGAAGAAGACGAAACGCGCGCTGCTCATCAGTTCGCGAATCGGCGCGTCGGCGCCGTCGTAGGTGATGCCGTAAATGCCGAACGGCTTGCGTGTGTGTTGCGTGAAGGCAGCCACATCCTTGGCGGCAACGAATGACGGGCCCGACCCGTGCAGAAGGAAATCGGCCCAGTCGACAGCTTCCTGCAATTCGCTGCCGGATGCCTTGCCGTTGTCGTTGATGCGGCCCTTGACGATGCGCAGGTTCGGGAATCGCCGGTGTTCCATGGCCGCGACGTCCGGGGAGAGGTCTCCGGAGGCCCAGAGGACGACTTCCGCGTCCGGGATGTGTTTTTCGAGCAGGGCCAGGACTCCGGGCGTGTGTGCGATGTCGCCGATGTTCACCACTTGCCACGAGGAACGCAGCAGGATGTGCGGCGGGCGTTTCGCGGTTGCGGCCAGGCTTGAGACGGGCTTCAGTATTTCCGCGGTTGCCGCCGCGCCAACGGTTTGGACAAAGCTTCGACGTGACATGAGGACCATTTCTCCACTCCAGGTCCGATCCGGGAACGATTGCGGACGCCGCACCGACGTGATGCGGGTCGGCGACGGTGCGCAACCCGCCGGCAGGCGCTTATGGCGTGAGACTGTACGGGTTAGCCCGGAGCCGGGCCTCGATCCCCACCATTTGGACGGCGCTGACGTGCCAGTCGCCAAACAACACATTTGTGCGCTGGAAATGGTCCCACTGGACGCGTGAGCAGCAGGTCACGTTGAAACGATTAGCCGCGTGCCAGCTGCCGCCGTGCGACAGGACCATGCTGCCTTCAGTCAGGTACCCGAGCGTATCGGGTTGCAGGACTTTCGCGGACTGGATCGCCCGACCGGTGTAGTTGGATGCCGGCAGCATCCACGTCATGCGTTCGGCCGTCATGTAGCTGGAGCGAATTCGGCCTGCGGGGTTCCCCTTCAGGTTCAGGATCTTGTCGAACTCCCACTCGTTGTTGTCCAGCGGTGTGGGGTCGGAAGGGCAGGAAAAGGTCTCCGGACTGCCGGACAGGTGGTCGGCCATCAGGTCCTGGGGGCAACGCGCGTCGGCGGCAACCCATCCTGCTGGCAGAGTGTAGGTCCACGTCCCCGGTGGCTGCGCAATGCCGTAGTGGTAGTAGCCGTCGTAGTCGTCGACGTACATTGCCGAGGCGACGCCAAGCTGCTTCATGTTGCCGATACACACAATGGCCTTTGATTTCTCCTTGGCCTGCTGTAGCGCGGGGAGCAGCAGTGAGGCGAGAATCGCGATGATGGCGATGACCACCAGGAGCTCAATGAGCGTGAACGAAAGGGTCCTGAGCCTGTCAACGGGCCCGATAAGGGTGAACGGCCGGAGTCGGTTTGGGCCAACGAACGCGGCCATGGCGGAGCTTCCGGACGCTCGCGTATCCCGGTGTCTGGACGTGTCGTGAGCGGTGGCCGCAGGCCGCGGCGCTAGTGCCGAGCGAGTACACATCTGGATTCCTCCTGGCAACTGAACCGGTGAACGCCTCATTTGCGTTGCACGCCCTCCCGCGGACGCTGCGCCTGGCCACACGCATCAGACTGAAGCGGAATATACCACCCTCGCGTCGTCCGGTACAAGCACGGACTGCGCAGAAGTGGTGCCGTTTTGCGCAGAACCGCGCGGCTTTCCGCTACCCCGGCAAGACCAGCATCGGGCGACGAAGGTGGACCGCAAAGTCATGGATGGCAGAATCATGGGGAATGTGGGTGCGGGCGGAGTCGTGGCTCGGCGCGTCCCGCGCCGAAGCGGGGTGCGCTGGCCGGTCCCCGGCCGAGGGCCTCGGTCCGGGACGGACCGAGCACCTCACTGCGGGCCCGGAGGTCCCGCGCCACCGTCCTTTGCTCTGCGCGAACGGGTCGGGGCGGGGGACGGTGGGTTGGGTGGCAGAGCGCCGGCAGCATTCACGGCTCGTCGACGCCTCCGTCCTTGGTCAGTGTCAAGTAGCTCTCCGCCTGCTGCGGATCCTGGACGAACTTGGGTCGGGACCACCACTGGCTGTCCGCGTTGTTGCTGGCCTTCCCGTCCGTGGCCAGGGTGACGAGCACAGTGCGTCCGGCGGTCGCGCCGAGGGGCAGTGACCAGGCGTGGTACGCGGTGTCCCAGACATTCTTCTCGTTGGCGGGCATGCCGTCTTTCCAGGCCGGATTGGGTTTCGGGCCGAAGTCATACGCGTGCCGCATGCGTCCGTTGACGTACAGCCGCGCGATGGTGCCGTTCCCGTACTTGTCCTGGCGGTGCTGCAGGTACACGCGCAGCGTCGAGTCCTTGGCCGGGATCTTCACCAGGTAGTCGACGGTTACTTCCGCGTCGTTACCCCAACTCAGGAACGTGAACGGGACGGGCTGTTTCTCGCCGGGCACCTCGAAGTTGGGCCGGTACGGCGGCACGTACTCGCCGCCCCGGTCTAACCCGGAGTCGACGAGGATGTACCGGCCGACTTCATGTCCATCGCCGAAGTACTGATCGTGTTGCACGGTCTGAACACCTTCCTTGACGAACAGGATGTTGGCGGGGAATGCGATCGTGAACGTCATGTCCACCGACGCGCCCTTGTCCGCGGGCTTTGGCGTGTCGACGAGTTGGTCGTTGACGAAGATTTCCGCGAAGCCTGAGGCACTGCGGAACGCTACCTCACCCTGGGCGGGCTTGCCGGTCTCGATGGGTTCCAGGCTGATGACGGTGAACGCCTTGGTCTCGTAGAAGCGTGAGATGAACACGCCCTCGGGCAGGCGGGTCACGGCGACCCCAGTTCGGTCCGGGACGCCGGGGACCAGGGCGTAGCGGATCTTGGGGTTGAGGCCCAAGATGGTGCCGTCGCTGATGGCCGGCCAACCGGGGAGGTTCAGGCCCGTCGAGTAGCGGTTCAGGCCCGAGATGCGGGCGTAAAGTTCGCGGCCGTCGGGACCGACCATGCGGTGAGCCTGCGCGTCGGCGTAGTACTTGTAGATCTGTCCATCACGGTCTTGATACATACAGGCGAGTGTCGGTTCCCAGCGCTCGGGTGCGAAGAACGGTTCGAGCTGCTTCCTCGAGAACAGTTGCGCGCGCCACCGCATGTGGACGAGGATGCCCTGGTTGGCCTGCAGGCTCTGGAGCGTGCCGGGACACTGCGCCGGGCCTCCGAGCGCGTCGGAGCATGCTACCACGACATGGCGCAGGAAGTTGGATTCCGCGTTGATCGTCGGCACCCACGCCCCGTGGTGCGGGCCGTGAATGAACGCCGACACCGGCCGCTGATGCGTCATCCACTGGACGCGCGTCGCCTCGCCGCCCCAGACCTGTTGATACCGCAGCGGCCAGCGCACCGCGAACGCGATGCTGTGCGGTCCGTACTCCGAAGCCATGGGCACGGTGGGGTTGCGGCGCAGCAGGTCGCGAAACGCGTCGACGCTGCCCTGCGCCCCGGACTTGCCCTCGATCACGCCGTTGCCGAAGTCGCCGGCGCAACCGCCAGTGTCCTCGTAGTTCGCGTCTGTGCCCGTTTCGTCGCGCCACTTGACCATCATGTCGGTGTGGTACTGGCGCCAGCGCGGCGACAGCGGATCGAGGTAGAGTATCTGGCCGTCCTTGGCCTTGTCGAACATGAACGGGTCCTGGACGGACTTGGCGTAGGCGGATACGCCCTTCAATCGCCGCGTAAGCCCAAAATCCTGGATGCGGTCGCGCACAAAGACCGGCGAGTTGTAGTTGACGCAGTACGTGTTGACGTACGCCATGGTACGGAACCCGAGCACCTGCGCGGCCTTGACCCGCTCGACGTAGCCGGCGCGCGGCGTCCAATCGGGCAGTTCGTGGTCGAACTCCGGCGCGCGCGCGTTCCACTCGTGCAGCAGGACGGTTTCGGGGTCGAACACGGTCGCCAGCGCCCGCAACCCAGCCGGGTCCGCCTTCTCGTATTCGTCGATGATGACCTTGATCCGGTCCGCCCAGGTGACGGCGGCCCGGGCGCGCAACTCCTCGGCGAACGCCCGGGCGTACCAGTCCCGGTACGGAGTCATGGCCGCGACCCAGCCGCCGGCGACCGCGTCGAGCCGCCAGGTGACCGACTCGACGCTCTTGTGCGGTTCGAACGGCATCAGGTTCAGGTGCTCGATGGCGATGGAGAAGCTTTTGCCGCTCCAGTTCATGAAGAAGAAGTCCGGTGGGCATTCGGGCGCTTCGACCCACAACCCCAGGCTGCCCTGGCGCCCTTCGATCGCGACCACGGGCGCTTCCCAGAACGGCGTTCCACCCAGGGTTGTCAAGCCCGGCTTACCGCTGCTGTCGTACATGATACCGCCGAAGCTGGCCACGTAGACGCGGTGCTCGGCGTGCAGGTTGGCGACGGGCACCTGGACTCCGTACACCCCCTCCGTCGGACTCGTGCCCGTAGCGCGGAACAGTAGCGCGCCGGTTGCCGGATCAACCCACGCCTTCACGGATACGGTCTCCTCGGGAAACATTTGGGCGCCGTTGCTCAGCCCGGTCCAGGTCATCTGCATGCCGCCCTCGATGTCCGCCGTTGTCCACGTCGAACCGGCGTGGGGGCGGTGCATGGTCGGGTGCTTGGTTCCGAGTTCGATCTGCTGGTTCAGCGTGTCGGTCCCCCACGGCATGTGCAGTTTGCCGACCGCTTCGGGCATGCCGGTGAGGTGCCCCAGGCCGGACGGGACGCCGAGTTCGTCGGTGGTGGCCGCGTCGGCGTGCACCTCGCCGGTGCCGAGGGCTATGACCGCCACAATCATGCCATCACGAAAGGTCGCGGCCAGGCGCGGCGTTTGGATAACGACCGTGTGTGCCTGTGGATCGACCTGGACTCCGGGCGCGGCCCCCGAGGCGAACCCACTCCAGAGCGCGGAAACGAGGACTGCGGCAAGCCCTGACAGCGGGCGGCAGGTGTACTTCAGCGACTCGGGGCCACGCTGGGATGAGACGTGTTGCATGGTGTGTCCTCTCCGTTTGCCATGCTGGGAGTTGAGCGAGCGGTACCGGAAAAACCCCTCCGGCAACAGCAGAATAGCGCAGAAATGCGGAGAGCGCAAGAGCCATTGCGCCTGGACTGCGCTGTTGTCGCCTCACACGTCCGTGGCGTGGAAGATCAGGTCGAGTTCGTAGATGGAGACGAGGCATTCCTCCCAGTACACGCGATTGCCCAGTACCTCGTTCTGGGAGAGTAGTTCGTGCAGGAACCGGCGTCCGATTTCCTGCGTGTGGTTGTAGCGGTGGATCTCGGGGCCGAAGAGCAGGTCGCAGACACCGACCACCTCGCGCAGCGCCTCCGGGTATCGTTTCTCGCCGTACAAGCTGTCCACACGCTTCAAGCCGTCCATGGTTCTGGTTGCGGTGTCGGTGCCGAGTTTGGGTTTCCAGCGGCGATCGACCGCCTTGCCCATGCGGGTGAGGAGACGCCGTACCTCTTCGCCGTACACGCGTTCCTCGCGGTTCAGCAACCGGTAGAAGCTGCCCTGTTCCCCGAGAAGGTCGCCCAAGGACACGGAGAGTTGGCGTCGGACGACGGGTTGATCGCTGCGCACCAGTTGCTCCAGCGTCTTCCACAGTGCCTTCTTGTAGCCGAGGCGACTCAGGGCGTTGGCGGCGCAGGTGGTTTCGAACACATCCTGGCTGTTTTCGAGGCGTTCGAGGAGTGGTTCGATGGCCACCGAGGCGCCGATTTCACCCAGTGCCGTGGCCGCATAGCCGCGTAGTTTGGGGTCGGGGCTCTTCAGGCACTCCAGCAGCGGCGGAATGCTCTGTTCATCGCGGATGTTGCCCAAAGCCCACGCGGCTTCGTACTGGATGTTGGCGTTCTCGTCCGACAGCTTGGCGATCAGCGGCATGACCGCGTCACGGTCCCCGATGCGGCCGAGCGCCAGGGCTGCCTCGCGCCGGACAAAGTAGATCGGATCGTCCAGCGTCACAACCAGTTCACTCAGGACCATGGGACTGCCGGTGCTGCCCAGGCCCATGGTTGCGTTGAGGCGTTCCTTCTCGCCGAAGCTGCGGTGGAACGAGAAGAGGTGCAAGGCCAACTTCAGCGGGTTGACCATCAGCATATTCCGCAGTATGAACAGGGCTGTCTTGCCGCGCGGCTCGCTCAGGCCGACGATGAAGAACAGCGGCAGCACGGACAACACCCCGGCCATGCCGAAGAGTACCTGGTACTGACCGACGGCGAAGCCGAACACGTCCACCGTGATGTTGCGGTGCATCTGTACCACCGCACTTCCCAGCAACGGTGCGGCGAACCCGACAACCCCCGTGACGATCTGGAAGACGCTGACGTAGGCGGTGCTGTGTTTGCCGGTGGACACGCCCATGAGTTGGTTCTGGAGCGCCACGCCGACACCAGCCGCAGTGATGCCCGAGCACGCGTGGATCAGGAAGATGAGGTAGTACTGCTGCGGCGTATTGAAGATCCACAGAAAGTAGACCACAACCGACGGCGCCGAGCAGAGTAGCAGGACCGGGCGGCTGCCGTATTTGTCAACGAGGTATCCCCAGACAACGACGAACACGATGAAGAACAGTGAGTAGATGATTCCGAAAACGGCGATGAGCGTAAACGGAATGTGCAGCGTTTCGAGCATGAAGACCGTAGTAAAGGGGCCGCACAATCCTGTCGCCAACGTTTCGGCGCCCGCGAAAAGCAGGAACTTCCTGAACCCTTTGTCGTGACAGGGGACGCTAAGGTTCGCGAGCCGGAACGCTTGCTCCTTGTTGCTGTCGCCGCGCACATCGGGAATGCGGGCGTAGGTTACGGTGACCAGGGTTCCCACCAGGCCGCACAGGCCGAAGACGATCAGGAAGCCCTGTGCGTTGTTGGCGCGGTCGAGGTACTGGCCGACCAGGTAACTGAAGGGCATGGTCACGAGCGTGGACACGATCATCAGGCGGCCGAAGAAACTGCCGCGCTGGCCTTCGGGGATGATGGCCGACGCCCACGGGTACCAGAACACGTCGTTGATCTTCACCAGGATGTAGGCCCCGGCCAAGACGGCGAGGCCGAGGTAGACCTGCAGGGCGGCGGGGTAGCCGCGCAACAGGTACGGGATCGTTCCCAGAAAGGCGTGGCTGAGGTAGAACGCGGCGAGCAGGGCGATCACCCAGGTCTTCCGGCTCTGCCAGCGGTGCAGCAGGAATCCGCCCAGTACTGCGGCGACGCTGCAGAGCGCCGGGATGGCCGAGATCAGGCCGATCTGGAAGCTGTTCGCCTTCAGCAGCAGGAAGAATCCGGTGAGGTAAGTCACCCCAATGCCGGACCAGGCCATGCCGGCGGGGATCTCCGCCATGGCCATCCGGCGCTTGGTCTGCTTGATTTCCATTGGGGTGAACATGGATGGATACTCTACCTGCGGCGGGACAAGCCGCAAGGTGGCCGGCAGCCAGGGAGTAATGCGTTAGTCGCGGGGGGAGATAAGGTCGAAGTCTGACCTGGGCTGACGCCTAAAGTGGTCGGAGCGGCTCGCTCCGACACCCGCGGGAGCGAGCCGCTCCCGCCACGTTGGCCATCTACCGCCCAACCGTGCACCCACGACTGACGCATTACGCCAGGGAATCGTCTCTCCACTCTTGAGGTTCCGCTGCGGTGGCGTATACTGCATCGTCTGGTGTGTCCCAGGCGCTTCATCGGCCCCTTCGACAAGTATGCGGCGGTTAAGCGCAGAGCATTGTCGGATGATTAGGCAAGAGCACTACGAATGGTCTGCGGGAGCGTTTGCGCTCGATCACGCCGAACCTGGCGTTCTTCCTGCTCGGCATTGCCTTTCTCGGCATGGCCGGCGGGATGTTCGAGACCACGTTCAACAATTTCGTCCATGACGCGTTCAGTCTGGACGCGGACCGGCGCGGCTTCCTCGAATTTCCCCGGGAACTGCCCGGGTTCCTGACGGCGCTGTTCGCCGGCCTGCTGTTCTTTCTTCCCGAGACCCGGATCGGTGCGGTCTGCGGGCTGATGGTCGGCGCCGGCATGTTCGGCCTGGCGTTCTGCGGCCAGTCCTGGAACGCCATGCTGCTGTTTACGATCGTGTGGAGTATCGGCATGCACCTGCTGATGCCGATCAGTTCTTCCGTGGGGATGGCCCTGGCCACAGGCGGTCGCAAGGGGCGGCGGCTTGGCCAGGTGCGCGGTGTGAGCATCGCCTCGAGCATCATCGGGTGCGCTTTGGTCTGGTGGGTGATGCGTGACGGCCGCACCCCGAACTACCGCCTGATCTTCATCATGGGCGGGACGGCGGCCACGCTGGCCGGCGTGGCCCTGATGTTCATACGCATGCCGGACGCGCACCTCGAGCGGCCCAAGTTCGTCTGGAACAACCGCTATTGGCTCTACTACGTCCTGTCCTTCCTGTTCGGGGCACGGAAGCAGATTTTCATCACCTTTGGGCCTTGGGTGCTGGTGAAAATATTCCATCAACCGGTGGTCATCTTTGCGAAATTGTGGATGGTCGCCGCGGTGCTGGGCATCGCGTTTCAGCCGTTGCTCGGACGCGCGATCGATCGCTTGGGCGAGCGTTTCGTGCTGATGACGGATTCGGTCTGCATCTTTCTGGTCTGCGCCGGGTACGGATTCGCACATCTTCTGCACCGCGAAGCGGCGGCGCTGGGGTTGCTCTATGTCTGTTTCGTGGCCGACCAATTGCTGTTCGGAGTGAACATGGCGCGGGACACGTACCTGTCGAAGATCGCCGTGCGACCGGAGGACGTGGCCCCGACGCTGTCGTTCGGGATCACCCTCAATCATGCTGTCTCGATGTCGATCCCGTCACTGGGCGGCCTGATGTGGATGCGGTATGGACATTCGTCGGTGTTCCTGGGGGCGGCGGTGATCGCGGTGGTGATGCTGTTCTTCACCAGTCAAGTGCGGGTGCCGGCCAGCGCGCCGGCCCAGGGGTAGAGCAACCAGCCCGGACGATTGGGGGAAAGAGGGCGGCTCGCCCGCCCCTTTTCCCCCAATCGTCGCCCCGCCCGGACGAGCCGGGCGGCGGCGCAGAGTGACACGCGAGTAACATGGGAGCAAAGGGTGGAGCATAGACCCCCTTGTGTGGCAGGTGAACGGGTTCATTTGGTTACTACGTCGCACCGTGTTTTCCCCCGTCCGCCGCCGGCGGACGGGGGAAAGGGGAGAGAGGGGGGGGCCACGTTTGGCGGGCGAACCCGATTCACCCGTGGCACAAGGCCACGGGGGTCTCACGCATGGGCCAGCACGCCGTCGTTCCTCCCGCCACTGACGCTTCACTTGCCCAGTCCCTCCGCAGACTTGCGGTGCCACTCGACGCCATCTAAAGTAGCGGCCTGATACGGGCGGCGTTGGCTGTACGCGGCACCGGATATTGCGCCCATCGGGCAAGGGCAAGGGCAAGGCAGGGGCTATTTGCGGTGGCAAAGAAGGAGGATTGGGATGAAGGCATTGGCGGCAGTGGTTGCGTTCTTTGGCCTGGCGGTGATGCTGAGCGCGCAGGAGCAGAAGGAACAACGGCTGACCGTGAAGGTTGTGGTGCCGGACCTGGCGTGGACCATTTCGATCGAGGAAGTCTACCAATTGGGCAAGGAACTTGTCGTCGTGTCCGAGGTGTCGCGGAAGGAGGGTGCCACGGCCATTATCGAGGACACCGCGATTTCCGCTGCGGTAACGGTCACGGCCCCGGTGTTGCCGGTGAAGCGCATCGTGCTGGGCAACCCGACCTATGCGAAGCGCAAGGAACCGTACGAGTTCCTCAAGAATCGGAAGGAACTCGGCACAAGGCTGGATTCGGCCAAGTTGATCTACAAGCGGGAGAAGAAGGCCGGACAATGACCGGCTCGCGGGCAGAGGACGGGGGCGTGCCGTTGCGGTCTTGGGTGTCGAGGGTCGAGGGTCGAGGGTCGAGGGTCGAGGGGCTCGGACGGATCGACTGCTGCCGACTGCCCTCGACCGCAATCGTTGGACGCCCCGTGGCGTTTTTTGGGTTGACCTGAGGTGAACCCCGAGACTTGGTTTGCCGCAGCACAACGAACGTGGTGGACGACACCCCAGTCAGAACAGAACGAAGGAGACGCATTCCATGCCGGTTATCGACATGCCGTTGGCGCAGCTCAAGGTTTATCAGGGTCGTAATCCGTGCCCCCCGGACATGGACGCGTTTTGGGACAAGGCCCTGGCGGAGATGCGTGCGGTGGATCCGAAGGTGGAGTTGATTCCCAGCGCTTACCAGACGCCGTTCGCCGAGTGTCTGGATCTGTATTTCACCGGCGTTGGCGGCGCGCGTATTCACGCCAAGTACTTGCGGCCGCGGACGAAGTCGAAGCCGCATCCAGCCGTGCTGCAGTTCCACGGTTACTCGGGCAATAGCGGTGATTGGACCGACAAGCTCGGTTACGTGGCGCTGGGGTTCTCCATTGCCTCGCTGGACTGCCGCGGGCAAGGCGGGCTCTCGGAAGACGTCGGCGGCGTGAAAGGCAACACGCAGAACGGGCACATCATCCGCGGGCTCGAGCACGGGCCCGAAAACCTGCTTTTCCGCGCAAACTACCTGGATACGGCCGAACTGGCGCAGGTTGTGATGAACATGCCGGAGGTTGCCCCGGAGCGTGTCGGTTGTTTTGGCGGTTCGCAAGGCGGTGGGTTGACCCTGGCCTGCGCGGCACTGGAGCCGCGGATCAAGCGTGCTGCGCCGGTGTTCCCGTTCCTGTGCGACTATCAGCGCGTGTGGGAAATGGATCTGGCTGAGAATGCCTACCGCGAACTCCGCAACTTCTTCCGACAATTCGACCCGCTGCACGAGCGCGAGGCGGAGATCTTCAAACGCCTCGGCTACATTGACTGTCAGCACCTGGCGAAGCGGATCCGCGGCGAGGTTCTGCTGGCTGTCGGACTGATGGACAACGTCTGTCCGCCCTCGACGCAGTTTGCGGCGTACAACAAGATCACGGCGCCGAAACAGATGGTCATCTACCCCGACTACGGCCACGAAGGCTTGCCCGGGTTCAGCGACCGCACGTTCCAGTTTCTGAGTGGACTGTAGAGCAGAGGGGCGAGGGGCGAGGGGCGAGGGGCGAGGGGCGAGGGGCGAGGGGCGAGGGGCGAGGGGCGAGGGGCGAGGGGCGAGGCGGCCCGCCGCCGCAACCTGAGCCCTGAATCCCACCGCCACCTCCCCTCTGTCGGGGTCAGGCGCGGTACTCGTCGCGGCGTTCGCGGATGCAGTTGGCCACATCGACGGACTGGCGCGCGCTGCGCAGGTCGCCGGCGGGGTGACGACCTGCACGCACGTCCTCGAAGAACGCCGCGTTTTCGCCGTAAAACCCGCCCAGTTCGAAGGCTTCCGCTCCGTCGCTGATTTCGGTCCCGCTCAGGTCTGACTGGATCGCATCCTTTACCACGTGTTGGATGCGGCCGGGTGCGTCGAACGCTTTCCACACCGGGATGTTGAGGAAGAACGTATTGTCGTGCAGGTGCACGGTGGCACGCTCGGTGACGGCGCCCGACATGGGGCAGAAGTTCAGGTGCGCGGTGGCGCCCGAAGCCATTTCGCAGTCCATGAAGATGTTGGCGACTGTGGCCCCGAACTGCGGCAGAGCCTGGTACCGGAACCGGATGTACCGGTAGTCGCTGCCGGCGAGGAACCGGACCGTATCGATGCCGTGAATGGCGGTGGTGGAGAAGTCCACGTCCTTCCTGCCGATGCGGGTGAAGTCGTAGCGGAGGTGTTGGATTTCGCCGGGTTGGAACTGCGTGGCGAGGCGACGCTTGAGTTCGCGGATCAGGGGTGTGTAGCGGCGGTTGAAGGCGACCTGGTTGGGCACACCGCAGCGTTCGGCCACGGCAATCATGCGGTCGGTCTCGCCGACGTTCATGCCCGGCGGCTTTTCCATCAGCAGCGGATATCGCATTTCCATGATCCGGCACGACAACTCGCAGGTCACATTCACCGGTGCGATCAGGCAGACGGCGTCGGGTTTCTCGGTGTTGAGCATTTCCGGCACGTCGGTGTAATGCCGGGCGAAGCCGAACCGCTGCCGGTAGCTGGCAGCCTTCGCCGCGTCCAGATCGCAACAGGCGGCCAGTTCGGTGTGCGGGTGCGATGCTGCGTATTTCGCAAACGCGGGGCCGTGTCCGCTCTGTGACATGCTGCCGCATCCGATGATACAGATTCGGAAACTCATGGTGTTGTGGGGTCCTTACTTCGGGGCCGGCCAGTTCAGCCAGTGATGCAGGAACTCGAAGGTGCCGCTGGCGTGGATTTCGTGCGGGCCGTCGAACCACTCGATCACGGCGCGCTCAGGCAGGCGCAGCAGGTTGTAGCGCCGGAACGTCTTGGCGAACTCGTAACCCACCCACTGGTCCCAGCCGACGCCGTCGCTGTGACCACGTTCGACCATGAACGGCCGCGGGAAGATAAGCCAGCTCATTTCCGCGTAGTTGAACGTATTGCCGAGGTCGAACTCGAACATCTCGTACTCGTCGGTGTGCAGGTAGGTTCCGGGGTAGTAGGCTGTCGATGCGTTCTTGCGGACCCATTCGTTGTAGTCCGCCGAGCAGATTGACAGGGCGTAGTTCGTCAGGATGGCGGGTACGCGCATGGCCGTCTTACCGCCGTAACTGATGCCGTAGAACCCGATGCGTTTTGGGGCCACGAACGACTGCGAACCGAGCCACTCGAGAATGCGCTCGTGCTGTCGGACGATGAACGAGAAAAGCGACAGGCGCAGCGGGTTGGCCTTGCGCTGCAGGACGCGGAAACTGTCGTAGCCGATGTACGGGTTCTGCGGCGCAAATACAACAAACCCGCGCTCGGCGAGGCGGCAGCCGTAGGCATGGTAGGCTGCGTCATCCTGCGGCAATGCGACGTTCTGCGGTCGGCCCTCGAGCCCGTGCTGACAGACCACAACAGGGCGCCGTTCGCCCGATGCCATGCCCTTGGGCAGGAGCAGAATCCCGTACGCAAACACGTCGCGGTACAGGTCGAGAACGACCTCGTAGCCGGTGTAGCTGTCCGTTTCGTACAGGAACCGGGAGCGCGGGTTCGGGGGTTGGTCGGGCGGCGGAAGTTTGCCGATGATCTGTTCCCAAAAGATGTCGCGGTAGTGGGCGCAACTGGCGGCCCACGCTTCTGCAGAGGAGGCGTCGGCCTTGGCCCAGAACGCTGCGCGCCGCCGTTCGCCATCCTCGACCAGGACTTGGGTGTGTTCGATCAACTGCCCAACCTGCCGCCCGAGCCGGGCGCGTGCATCCGGGAGTGTCGCGGCGCGGCGCGGCGCGGGTCCGCGCGCGGTCAGCGAGGCACCGGGACAGAGCGCGACGAGGAACGCCTTGAGTGCCGCTGCGCTGCCGGGAGCGTTGTTGCCTGTCCCGACGAGTTTCAGGACGGGCGGCGGACTGAGCTGTGCCGTTAGTTGTCGCGCTCGCTCGACCTCGCGGCGGACCTCGGTCAACGGCGGCGTGGTGAGGTCGCCCGGGGTCGAGCCCGGTTGCGTGGCACTTGGGGAGCGGCCGTGCCACTCCGGTCCCCGGCACGCCTCGACGATCAGCGGGCGCGGCGCCACGAGGCTGGCGAGTTCCGCGTCCCCAAACTCGTCGAGCAGTGCCCAGACGTTGTGGTCAATCGGTTCGCGCCAAAGTCCCTCGCGCGGCTGGAAGTAGCCGAGCACCGCAGCAGCTGTGAGTCGCGTGTCCACGGCAGCGGCGTAGAGCGCGACTAAGCCGCCCTCGCCGTAGCCGATGACGCCTGTCGGTCGGGTTGATTCGTTCTGGAACCCGTCGACAGCGGCGCTGACTTTCTGGACCTCGAACCCGAGGAGGTGACGGCCCATCTCGTAGGCCGCGCGGTAGATGAATTCGCGGTGTGGTCGCGGCGACACGTGGATGCGTGGCGTGCCCGCAAAACCGTGGCCGCGGTCGATGAGCAACGGGACGAGCACCTGGCAGCCGCTTTCGGCCAGGCGCCGCGCGAACTGCGCCGTGGGCGCAATGCCGCGGTCCAGGCCGACCAGCATTTCGGGTGTGGTACTGCAGTCGGGCAAAGCGATCACATTGGCGCGGGGGGGGCGGTTTGGTTTGAGAAGCAGTCCCTCGGCGTCCACTCCCGGCAGGACAGCCCAACGGACGGCGTAGACGGTGTAGCCGCGGGTGCGTGCCAGGACTCCCGGGCCGCTCTTGGCGGCGGGGAGCGGGGCCACGAGTTGCAGGCACGACTGGGCGCGTTCGTCGCCGGCCCCGATAATGGTTCGGAAGCGCGTGCGGTTCGCGGCCACCGAGGTCACGTACTGTGCCTGGGACGAAGGGTCCCGATGCCAGTGTCGACTCCGGCGTGCGACAGATACCTCGGTCTCGCGCACCAGGTACCGGTCGATGCCCGCGACCATGAGCGCCGCCAGATCGCCGGTCATGTCAAGGAGCGTCGTCCCAGGCAGGACAGTGGGCTTGCTCATTGGCGCGGTATGTCCTTGTCGTTCTGCGGAATGGCCATGGAGACCGTTCCGCACTGCGTGTTGGACTGCCGGCAACGTGGGCCGGGGTTGGGGGTAAAGTAGTGTGTCTGTCTACGGAGGCAATACGGGCCTGGCGTCGGACGTCGGCTGACCTTCTTGCGCGGGGGGCGGTAGCAACAAGGCGAAGGACCTGAAGCACTGTGCATCGAACTCCACAGTAATAGGTGAAAAACTCGATGCATCGGAGGCTGCCGCCTCCCCCGTCTTCGGTTTCTGTACGAGCGCGGCGGCAAGTGCCCGTTCGTAGTGTCGGCGCCGCAACCCTGGCGAGGTGCCGAACTTGGGAGCGGGGTTCCCGGCCGCAAGGCGTAGTACCTGTCCGAGTGCCTGATGCCGGGTCCAGAACTCCAGTGGCCAGGCCGGCAACGCGATGACCAGCGAGGTCACATCTTCCGGTTTCAGGTTGAGTGCCGCTTGGGCGGTTGGGTCGCGTTGCAGGCTGACGGCGTCCGCGTCCGGCCGGACCTGACCGGTTGTGAGCGAAGCCAGCCACACCGACGTCCCCTGTCGGATCTCGACCACGCCCAGATCAGTCCCGTCCGGTTTTCGCAGAACACCCACCTCTATACCTGAGCCAGCTTGCGAAGCGAATTCCGCGAACTCGGCGGCGCGGTTCCGGCGGTCGTTGGGCGGAGTGCTGAGCCCGCGGAACTGCTCGAGAAGGTCGGGGACGGTGGGGGTGTCTCGTTCGCGCAGCAACCGCCGCCAGAGCAGCAGCCGTCGCCAGTAGTCATAGTCGAACTCCCCGAACGGCCGATTGTAGATGCCTGTTGGTACTCCTGTTTGCTGGGCAAGTTGGAAGAATGCCGGTTCGGCCGTGCCCGCGCCGAGCGGAGCGAGCATTTCCTCGGCAACGGCCACAGCCTTTTTCGGTTGGTCCTTCTCCAGGGCGATCATGAATTCGGCGACGTGTTGGTTCGCGTCTTCCTCCCCGAGGTGTTGGATGATGCCTCGGTACCGTAGCCAGGCGATTCGTTCGAAGAGGGCGTCCATTTCAGGCACCCGTCCGGTGACCAATCCGCAGAGAAAGAGCCGCTGGTGTGCAATGACGTCGAAGGGGTAGAGCTGGGCTTCGCGCTGGAAGAAGGGGAGCGCTTCAGCGTGTCTGCGCAGGCTGCCAAGAGCCAGGCCGATCTCGCCGTTGATATGTGCAAAATCCGGCTCGAGCTGTCGCGCGCGGTCCAGGTGCTTGAGAGCAAGCAGCGGGTCGCGCAGTTTGTTGTTGGCGATAATGCCGGAGTAGGCATGCGTCTGGACGCAGCCGGGGTTGATGATCGTGGTGCGCGCGTAGTCCTGGTAGGCCTCCTGGAAATGGTTGTTCGCTTCCAGGATGAACGCTTGGCGAAAGAACCAGGACGTGCGTGCTTCTCTGACGGCGACGTAAAGGCCGCACCCCGCCGCAGCGATCAGCACTGCCAGCGTCGCCCAGCGGCGGCCGGATGTGGCCGCAAGGTGCGGCCGCCAGCGGACCCGCCGTCGGGGCCGCCAGAGGATGCCGAGGAAAAAGAACCCAAGCACGCAGGTCGGCGGCTGAACCAGAACTTTGTCGAACATCGAATGCGCTACCATCATGAAGGCGGAGAAATGGACCAGGTGCCAGAAGGTATTTCCACGTGCGGGTCGGAGCAGCGGCAGAAAGAGCAGGCACCAGAGCAGGGCAACCGGCACGCCGGCGCTGGCAGCCACGTGGAGGACTTCGTTATGCGGGTGTTCGGTCACCGGCGCCGCCACGAAACGGCTCTTGTGCGCCAGCGACCGGTAGCGTGCGTAGTCTCTGCGGTAATTTCCCGCCCCGACTCCAAGGACAGGGTGGTCGGCGATGAGTCGCACGGTACTGGCATACATGGGCAGGCGGATGTCGCTTTCCGCGGAGTGAATCACGGCCTCCGGGAGAAAGGCAAAACAGGCGATGACCAGAATGGGAATGAGTCCGCCGATCACGGCTGCCAGGAAGGTGGAGAGTCGCGGCAGGACCAGGAACAGGCACACGTAGGCTCCCAATCCGAGCCAGGTGGCGCGACAGTCGGCGCTCTTGAGCAGGATCAGGGCGGCGTAGGTGCTCCCCGCATACAATGCCCAACGGAGCCAACGGCCGCGGTCCGCACACGGCGCGTCGGCCTCGGGGTGCTTCGGCCGCCACTGCGCCACGGCCAGCCAGACCCAGGGAGTGAGGACAACGGTAAGAGCCGCGAGCCAGTTGCGGTTGCCGGCCAATCCGACCATTTCGTGACCGGCGACGGTGTACTGCCAGAAGCAGTGCAGCAGGTTCAGTAGCCAGAGGATGGCGAGCACCCGGACCAGATGGCGTGGCATCCAGCGCCGCGGGCAGGTGGCGTAGAACAGGGGGATGGTGATGTACCCGATCAGGATAACGAGTTCGTGCCAAGCCGCGGTACGGCCGTGCCAGGCGCTCAGGATGCAGACTGCCGCGAAGAAGACCGCTGCGGCTGTGAGGGTCCTGGCGCCGGGCGTGAATCGTCCGCGGGCCGGGGCGTGATGCGTCAGGGGGCGGATATCATGGAGGCGGCCAAGCAGCAGGCATGCGATGGTCATGAGCGCGAGCAGGAACAGGGTTGGAATCGAGAAATGGAACACCAGTTCAGTCTGCAGGCCCATGGGGCAGGCCAGAGCGATGGGATAGGCCCCGAAGAGAAGCACGACGAATGCCCAGGCGACGAAAGCGGCCCATCGGGCCTGGCCGAGGTGACCGCCTCTTTGCGTGGCGCCAACCGATGTCGCAGCATCTGCCATGGGCTATTCGGTGGGTTGTTGTCGTTCCGGGTGCGGTTCCTGTGGGGGGCGCATGACGGCACGGAGCGCCTCATCGAGGCCGCGTGAGTACTTCTCGCCCGAGGACAGGAAACCTTCGTTGTGAGAACCGGTAATCTCTACGAATTGCTTGGGTTCCGGTGCGAGCCGGAACAGTGTTTGGCCGTGGCGGAAACGGACGATTTCGTCCTCGGGGCTGTGGATAACGACGACGGGGCAGGGGACAGACTTGAGGTGCTGCGCGGTGGCGTAGCGAAAGCGGCACAAGATCCGCACGGGCAGGTAAGGGTAGACGTCGCCGCCCTCGTCCGCCAGTGAGGTGAACGTTGAATCCAGCACCAGCGCTGCCGGGTTGGTCCGTGCGGCCAACCAGGCAGCCACAGGACCGCCGAGGGACTGTCCGTACACCACGATGCTGCCGGGGGGGATGCCGCGCTGGCGTGTCAGGGAGTCCCAAGCGGCCTGTGCGTCGGTGTAAGTTCCCTTTTCGGAAGGCCTTCCGGTGCTCTGGCCGTAACCGCGGTAGTCGAAAAGCAGCACAGCAAACCCCATTCGATGCAGGATCAGAAGATTGTCGAGCCGGTGACTGATATTGCCGCCATTGCCGTGACAAAACAGGACGGTCCCACGGTTACTTTCTGGGCAGGGAACAAACCAGGCGTGAATCTGCTCCCCATCGGAGGTGGGGAGCCGGACGTCCTCGAAAGCAAGGTCGATCCGTGCCGGTGTGCCATCGAGTCCCTTGGTTGGGAAATAGACGAACTGCGCCTGAAAGACGAACATGTAGAGGGCAAGTCCGATCCAAACGGCCAGTCCGATGCGCACCAGGCTCCAGAACAGGCGCCAGGCCAAGGGGCGCGGCGGTCGCGCCGGTGCGGGTGTGTCAACGCCCGGCGCAGGCACAGCGCCGGGCGTTGCTGCTGCCATGGCTGCCGACGTTGCCCATGGCGTGGTCCCCGCGCTGACCAAACCGGCGACGAGCAGCGTCAACAGGAAGATCGACACTGCACAGATGGCGGTGACCCTTGAATGGCGCGGCTTAACCGAGGTCTCGGTCAGGTGTACCTCGCCCAGGAAATTGGGTTGTTCGGGAAAGAGTTCCCTCGCCAGGGAGTGAAGTGGCTTCCCCTCGACAGGGTGGCGCCAATCCGGCCACAGTTCAGCGGCGGGGACCAGGACGAAGTCGCGGGTGAGCAACTCGGGATTGGGCAGCCCTCGTTCGGGATCGGCGACGCTTCCGTAGGCGAGCAGGTCGAGGTCCATCGTGCGCGACGCGTATTTGTCGATAGGGTCACGGTGCCGCCCGCATTGGTCCTCTATCTGGCGCAGAATGGTTCGGACGCCCTCTGGCGGCAGGGCGGTCTTGGCACACACAACACCGTTGATGTAGGCGGGCTGGTCGCGTCCGGCTAACGGTCGGGTGCGGTGCAGAGTCGAGGCCTGCACCTCACTGAACGCCTGGCGCAGTGCCTGCATCGCGGCCGGAATGTGACGTTCCGGTTCGATGTTGCTGCAGAGCCCGATCAGGATCGGCTGCGATTCAAGGCGCATGGCGTTTCGGGTCCGGGTAGTCTTCTGGACGGCGTTCGATCTCCACCGCCACGGTACGGGCGAATCGCAGCGCCGCCGGCTTTTCGACCCGAACCACGACGCGTTCAACACGCGGGTCTTCCAGGCAGAGACAGGCGATGCCATCGGCCAGTTTCTCCACAAGCAGGAAACTGGAGCCTTCGACGAAGTGGCGAATTCGCGTCTTGACGGAGCGGTAGTTGACCGTATCGGCAATGTCGTCGGAACGGCCGGCCGGGCGCAGGTCGGCGAAGAGTGTTACCGTGATGTTGACGTCCTGTTTCTCGCGCCGTTCATCGGGGTTGATGCCGACAATGCAGCGCAGCAGGAGGTCGACGATCTGAATTCTGTCCATGGTGTCTCCGTGCGGGGATCCGGCTGTCCGGTTGGCTTTGCGCCCTCGGGAACTGAGAAACACACGCGAATGACGCGACGGTTCCAGGCCAATCGGGTCTGCGCTCAGGATGAAGACTCAGCGTCTTCCTCTGTGTCGCCGGCCTGGCTGTCCTCGGCCCGCGGGTGGACGTACACCTTCGCATAGTAGGGATAGCGTGCGGCCACCTCGGGCGGCGCGTCTCCAGGAATATAGCGCCAACGCTTGTAGATCCAGGCGTACTGTTCGGGGTAGCGCCGAATCAGTTCCTCGTGCACGGCCATGAGTTCATGGGTCAGCGTCTCCTCCGTGCAGGTCTCCGAGGCGGGGAACGGCACCTTGCGGCCGACGAAAACCAGGCCTGGCCCATCCTGGACGCAAGCCCCCACGAACAACGGGGCCTTGAGGCGAAGCGCGAGTGCTGCCGGCACGCGCGAAACCGTGACGGGGAGGCCAAAGAAGTCGGTGAAAACTCCGCCTTTGTGCGGACGGACATTCTGGTCCATGAGGATCGCGACCGGCTTGCCGGCGCGCATCGCCTTCACCATTTGGCGGACGGCGCCATGCTGCGGGATGACGGTCAATCCGTGGCATTCCCGGCCTTTGACGGCGACGGCCTCGGCCCAGGGGTTACGCAGTTCGTGCACGACGGCATGCAGGTCGACACCCCAGCTTGCCACGCACTGGGCGACGAGATCGAACTTGCCGAGGTGCGGGGAGATGAGAATGGCGCCATTGGGCGAGTGGCTCAACTCCAGGACGTCGGTGGCCGCCTGAGAGGTCCGGTCAAGGACGCCCGCCAACTCGCCGGGGTGGCGGTAGAACCAGAGGAACCGGAAGAACGTGTCGAGCGAGTGGCGGACGCACTCCTTGTACGTGGCGACGTACCTCGCCTCCGGCCAGTCGGGGAAGACGATGCGCAGGTTGGCCACCACCAGCTTGCGTCCCTCGGGGTACACAGCTGCCACCAGGGGCGAAAGGAAACTCGCCAACCGCTCCAGGTTGCGGTGCGAGAGGCGGCTGACAATGGCAATGAGAAAATGAATGCCAAAGCCAATGATAGGATCGAGAGCCAGTCGCCGCAACCGCTTCATAGCCATCACGTTGCATCCTGAAGGCGAGCCAGAAGAAGGTAGCTGGTGCCATCGCCCAGGTCGACAGTCCCGAGGGCGTCGAACCCCGCCTCCCACCGCTGCTCCAGCATGCTGACCATGCTCTGGGACGACGTGTCCTCGATCGGAACCAGCGTGTACAACTCCGCGGGTTGACTCGGCTTGCGTTCATGCAGCACGGCGTAGACGACCTCGTCGATCTGGAAGAAGCCTCGCACGACGGACTTCTGCTTTCTGTTGTCGCACGCCTCCGCCAACGTCTGTGCCACCTGGGCCGGGTCGAAAGCCACGTCGTCCAGGGAGAATGTGAGGATTTTTTGCATCAGTCGAAACAGACCTCCTCTCCTTCCGCCGGGGAGCGCAAGTTTTTCCCGGCTGCCTTGACGTCATCGGCATCCACGAACCGGCGCGGTGACAGTTCGACGACACACGCCGGGCTGCCGTCCGGTTTACGGGGCACGCGGACGCCGGCGGTTTCGAGCCACGCAGCGCCACGGTCGACCATCATGCGCCGGCAACTCTCGACGGAGTCGACCCCCGTGGCATTCTTCACCGGCGCGAATTGCTCCTCCCGCTTCGCTTCCAGAATCAGCGTTTGCTTTGCCATCGGCAGGGCGTCGAATACGAACATCTCGAGTTTGATGGCGTTCGGCTCCTTGGGCTCGACCAAGGTCCCTGTTGTCCCTGTTGCGTCAATGAACGGGACTTTTTTCTGTGCCCGGTGAACCGGCAGTTTGAGGCCCGCGTCGGTCAGGCGCTCGACGAAATCGCGGGTCAGCATGTGGATGGCCGGACTCCCCGCGCGGAAGGCGAGTTCCCCGCGGGTATTGACCTTCTCGGCCAGTTCCTTGGGCATGTCGCTGTACTCGATGACCGTCAACCGCCCTCCGACCATGCAGAAATTGCCGAGTTTCTCGAACGGGCCAGTCTTGGTGAGTGAACGGCAGCTCATCTCCGAGCCGACCAGATCGTGCAACCCGATGAACAGGGGGTCGAAAGCGTGGATCAGCGGATTGTCCACCTGCCAATAGGAGATGTGGTTTACGCCGCGGGTTGCCATGTCGGCGAGGGCACCGGACTCGCGCATGGCCAGCAGCGCGCCGCCATGGCCGTTGGGTGAAAGGGCCATACTGTCCGGCGCGGCCAGCAGCACTTTTCCATCCAGCCTGATGGCCGGCAATGTGCCCTGCGGGAAGAGCATGACGTTGGCGGGGTCGAGTCCGAAATAGGCGTTCTTGTCCAGGAACTCACGCGTAGCGGCGTCGTTCACCGGACTGGTCATGATGTACCACGCCAGCGTGGTGCTGTACTTCTCCTGGGTCCGGAGGATGCCTTCCGCGAAGATCTGGAACAGGGTTTTGTTCTTAACCGGCGAAATGGGGAACGTGCCCTTGGGCGCGTCATAGCCCAGTCGTGTGCCTTGGCCACCCGCGACCGTAAAACCGGCGACGCGACCGCCGCGGAGCAGTTCCGCTCCCTTGGCGACGGCGTCTTGGAAGAGCGTCTTCTGCTTTCCGTCGGCCGGGGCAATGGGATAGTAAGGCGCCGGTTCAATGTTCGTGGGCACTGTCTCCCCTGCATATTTCAGCACATACTCGCGGACCAGGCGGTCCAGCGATTTCCAGTCAATCTCGGTGATCTGCCGGGCGAGTTGCTGCTGGCCGGCTTGGGGGAGTTTGTCCCAGAACTGCAGAACGTGTGTTTGTCCCCACGGTTCCAGCAGTTTCGTCAATTCAGACTTGGTGGGTACTTTGTTCGACACGGAATCTGGACCCTCTCTGTGAACCCGGGGGGGGGAGCACCCCTGTGCGTCGCCCCGGAAACCGTTACGTCTGTCTCCGCAGTTAACATAGCCGCTTTCGGGGCGGTAGCCAAGGAGGCGAACGGGCTTGCGTTGCCTGAGGAAGATATGGAGAAGGTGGTGCGGCGTTTTCAGGGTGTCGGCCAAGTCATCCGGCCTGGCCGGGGCGGGTTGCCGCTCCCCGTCGCGCCGGGGCCGCGCTTCTGGCGGACGCATCACGCGGGGACAGCCTGATCGGCGGGCTCTACGCCAGGAATTGCGAGATGTAGCGCTGCGAGAGCAGAATCATGCGGTGCCGCATCTCGCCCTTGGACCAGACGGGGCCGTGCGGTTCGACGGACAGCGGACCGTTGTAGTTGTGCTCGTACAGGAACGCAAAAACTTTGCCCCACTCAATGTCGCCCATGCCGGCGGCGGGCTGACTCGCGAGTTCGCCGTTGTGGTAGATGTGCTCCTTGATGTGCATGTACGCGACCTTGTCGCCGTGCTTACGCACCACGGCCAGGTAGTCGTCACCGTGATGCTTCCAGTTCGCCGGGTCGTACTTGATGCCGACTTGCGGCAGTGTCTCCCAAACGCGCTCGTACGACTCCAGATTCACGAAGAAACTGGCGCCGTGCACGGCATAGAAGGCCGGTCGCATTCCCGCTTCCGCGACTTTGTCGAGGAAGCGTGGGAAGACCTTGACGAACTCGGCCACGTTCTCTGCGACCGGTGCATCGCCCAGCTTGCCGCCGCCGGTGGTGAGAACTTCCGCACGCAGGATCTTGCCGTACTTGATGGCGCGCTCGAGCATCTCGTGCGCCTTGGCGCGCTCCGCGGCGTCTGTCGAGAGATGGTTCCAGCCCCAGATGCCGAGCATCGAGCAGCGCACGCCGTGCCGCGCATGGATGTCGTGCATCTTTTCGACCGTGTCGCGGGTCAGGTCCTTGAAGTTGCCCCAGTAGTTGTACTCGAGCCCGTCCAACCCGTGTGCGGCGCAGAACTTCGAGTCCGCTTCGACGCTGGCCAAGTCGTTGTCGCCGATGAATCCGATTTTCGTACGCATGGAAGTTCTCCGTTTGACCGCGGTCGAGGTGCCGATACAGACCGCATTAAACACGATGATAACGTTGCCACCGCTCGCGCATCTCACATGTCCCAGACCGTCGGGTCGTCCTTGACCGGCAGATCGATCGGCGTTTTGCGCGCGGCGGAGTGATACATGCCCAGGACGATTTCGACCGTGTGCCGGACGCTCGGGACCGGGATCAGGATCGGCACGTCCTTGCGGACGGCGTCGATCATGTTCTGGATCACGACCTTGTGGTCCAAGTGGCCAAAATCGGCCGCACCGCCGGCTGCCGTCGTCTGTGAGGCGCTGCCCACCTGGCGAATGGTCGCATCCTCGGGGCGCTCGTCGCGGAATTTCCAGGTGACCATCTTCTCGCCCATCATGATGGCGGTGCCGTTGGTGCCGTTGATCTCGATGCGCACGTCCGTTCCCGGCCAGAGCGCGGTCGAAGCCTGGACGACGCCGAGCGCGCCGTTCTTGTAGGTGACGAACGACAGGACCGTATCCTCAATCTTGATCTCGGGGTGCGCCAGGTTGGTCATCTTCGCCTCGACGCGCGCGACCGGGCCGACGATGTACTGGAGCAGGTCGATGTAGTGGAACGCCTGTTGCACGGTCACGCCGGCGCCGGACTTGCGCGAACTGCGCCAGGCGTCGCTCTTGTAGTAGTCGGTCGAGCGGAACCACTTCATGTACGCGTCGGCGTGCAGGATCTGCCCGAACCGGCCGTCGTCGACCGCTTTCTTCATGTACTGGATGGCCTGGCGCACGCGGCACTGGACCATGCAGGTGAATTTGACCTTCTTCGCTGTGCACACAGCGATCATGTCGTCGGTCTCCTGCAGCGTCATCGCGGGCGGCTTCTCCATAATCACGTGGCGTCCGGCCTTGGCGCTGCGGACCACGGCGTCATGGTGCAAGTGATTGGGTAGTAGTACGTTGACGACGTGGATACGGTCGTCTTTGAGCATGTCGTCGAGGGTGCAGTACGCCTTGACGCCGAACTTGCCGGCAAGCGGGTCGGCGCGCTCACGGTTGGTGTCGCAAACGGCAATGAGACTGCCGCCGTCCGACTCCTGCACCGACTTGGCGTGGAACGGCGCAATCAACCCCGACCCCAACAACCCGAAACCAAGCTTTTCTGCCATGACGTTGCCTCCTCAAGACGTTTGGTTCCTGTGACCGATGTTCTCGGGGCTCTGCCCCGAACCCCGCCAAAGGGACTGCCTCCCTTTGGAATCCCGACGGCGGTTCGTTCGTTCCCGCCGGGCACCGGCGGGAACGAACGAACCGCCCAACGGGTGTCCAGAGGGTACGAGTACCCTTTGGTGGGGGGATCGGGGGGCAAAGCCACCCGAACGTCGCTCAGGGCACAATCAGTCCTTTCAGTGCCTGCAGTTTCTCGATAGCGTCGAAGACGTACTCCCAGTTCTTGATCGGTTCGCGGTGTGAAATGACCTTTTCGGACGGGACCTTGCCGGTGGCGATGAGGCTGATGGTGCGGTCCCAGGAGGTGTAGCTGGTCGAGAGGTTGAAGGAGACGTCCACGACCTTGAAGCAGAACTTGTCCCACGGCACCTCGACCGGGCGGTTGCCGGTCAGGCCGATGACGCAGATCTTGCCGCGCTTGCGGACCAGGTCGATGGTGACCGGAATGGCGCGCGGCGCGCCGCTGCACTCAACGACGATGTCCGCGCCGAGGCCGTTGGTCATGTCGAGCACCGCCTTGACCGGGTCGGTCTCGCCAATGTTGATGAGCTGAGTGAACCCGAGTTCGCGGGCCTTGGTGAGGCGCAGGTCGGCGTCGCCCGGGGTGCCGATGATCGCGACCTCGCGTGCCCCGGCGGCACGCGCGACCATGGCCGTGAGCAGGCCGATTGGGCCGGGGCCCTGGACGACGACAAAGTCGCCGGCTACGACGCCGGTGTGCTCAATGAGGTCGGTGACGGCGTTGGCGGTCGGTTCGACGACGGCGGCCTGGTCCCAGGTCATGCTGTCGGGAATGCGGTGCAGGAGCCGCTCGGGGTAGCAGATGTACTCCGCCATGCCGCCGTCAATGCCCCACCCGGGTGAGCGCTTCTCGGGGCAGATCTGGATGTTGCCGGTCCGGCAGAGATAGCAGCGGCCGCAGGCGCGCGTGTGCGGCTCGGCCACGATGCGGTCACCGAGCTTGGCGGTGCAGCAGTCGGGTCCGAGTTCGATGACGGTGCCGGTGAACTCATGCCCGAGTATGACCGGCGGCCAGTAGGGGAAGGAATCGTGCCGGACGTGGATGTCCGAACCGCAGATGCCGCAGGCGGCAATCTTGATCTTGACTTCGCCGGACTTGGGCGTCGGTTCCGGCACGTCCCGGACCTCAATGAACCCCTTGCCCTTCTGCGTCTTGACCAGTGCTTTCATGCGTGTGTGTCCTTAGCGTTGGCGGGGGCTCTGCCCCCGCACCCCCGCCGGGGCGTCGTTGACTCCCCGGACCCCGCGATGGCCGACCGGCGCGACTGCGCCGGTGGGTGTCTGTCCCGAAGCCTTGGCGTCGAGACTCGACTAATGTCTCCGTGGCGTTGTCGACTCCGTCAGGTGCCGCAATACTCCATGAGGAACTGCACCAGCACGGCGGCGGTGTCGGTGATATCCTGCATGCGGATCTGTTCGTCTTTCGAGTGCGCAACCTTCAGTGTGCCGGCACCGTACACGACGGTCGGAATCCCGAGCTGATTGTTATAGAACCAGGCGTCGCACGAAGCGGTCATGGCATCGATGCGTGCCGGGACACCTGCGGACTTCGCAGCCGCGAGCAGGCCTTGCGGCAGCGTGTGCTCCGGCGCCAGCACGCTGCTGTCGTGCCGGTACATGAACGAGAGATCAAAGTTCTTGGCGAGGAACTCGTCGCCGCCCGCGGCCAGTGCCTGGCGCATCTCCTGGCAGACCTGTTCCTTGGTCTTGTTGGGCAGCAGGCCGAGTACGCCTTCGATGACCGCCTTGCTCGGCGCCGCAGCGGGCCAATTGCCGGCCTGGAGCTTCCCGAACGTGATCGGCATGGGGTTCGGGTACGGGTCGAACAACGGGAACCCGCGCGAACCGGCGAGCAGGTCATTGTGGTATTTCTCGAGGATGTTCATGGCGTCGCGGGCCATGAGCAGGGCGCTGCGGGTCTGGCCGGCCTGGCCGCTGTGGCCGGCCTTGCCGTGCAGAACGAGCCGGAACCAGACGGCGCCGCGGATCGAGGTGAACACCGCGCCGGTCGACGGCTCGAGCACGACGCAGGCGTCGGCTTTTTCGCCGCGTCGCGCCATGGCGAGTGAGCCGTTGCCGCCGTTCTCTTCCTCGACGACCAAATGCCCGAGGACGTCCCCGGCGAGCTTGACGCCGAGCCGGTCCAGGGTGTTGAGCACCAGGAAGAGCAGGGCGACCTGGCCCTTGTCGTCGCACGCGCCGCGTCCGAACACGACGCCGTTCTCGACCCGGGCTTTCCATGGATCCGCCTGACCTTCCGAGGGCGGGACGACGTCGGTGTGGGCATTGAAGAGCACGCGGCGGCCGCCGCCCGTGCCGCGGCGTACCAGCCGCAGGTTGAAGCGACCGTCATACTTGATGTCCGGGACTGGGTCGGAGTAGTCCGGGTCGCTGCGCAGGCTGTCGGACAGCGGCACTTCCTCGACCGTGACCCCGAGCTTGCGGAAGCGGTCGCGCAGGAAGAGCATGCCGTTGTGTTCCTGCCCCGGCGTGGAGGGATAGCCGATGGCCTCACACAGGAATCGTTCCGTTTCCGGTGTGAGGTCTGCAATTGCGCGGCGGACTTGGTCTTGGGTCATATCGTGCTTCTCCGGTCTGTGTCGAGGGGCGGTGGGGGCCACTTAACCCCAAGTGACTCAGTGACGCGATGACTCAGTGACTCAATGACGGATGGGGAACGTATCGATGCTCACGCGTCGGACCTTCACAGCGTCAGGGCAAGGACAACTTCCTCCATGATGTCCAGGCTGGCATCGGCTTCCGGTCTTGTGATGACCAGCGGTGGCGCGACGCGGATGACGTTCCCGAACATGCCGACCGAGCCGACCAGCAGTCCGCGGTTCGCGCACTCGACGATGACCTTTTTGATGAGCTGCGGAGCGGGTTCCTTGGTCTTCTTGTCCTTGACGAACTCCAGCCCCAGCACCAGGCCCATGCCGCGCACGTCGCCGAGGTGCTTGGACTTGCGTGCGATCGCCTTGAGGCGCGCTTTCATGTAGGCGCCGATCGTGGCGGAGTTCGCAACCAGGTCCTCACCCTCCATGATGTCGAGCACCGCGCAGACGGCAGCGCTGGCCACGGGATTGCCCCCGAGTGTGCTGGACATCTCGCCCTTCTGCAGGCAGGAGAACACGTCTGCGGTGGCGGCAATGGCGGAGACCGCAACGCCGGACCCTATGCCTTTGCCGATGGTCACGATGTCGGGCTTCAGGTCTTCGTGCTCCATGGCCCACATCCGGCCGGTGCGGCCGTACGAGGACTGGACTTCGTCGAGCGTGAACAGCAGACCCTTGGCGTGGACCCATTCTTCGAGGCGCTTGAGCCAACCTTCGGGCGGGAAAATGAAACCGGCCGCGCCCTGATACGGTTCGACGATCAGCCCTGCGAGGTTGCCGGTGGAATTGGCCATGAGCATGTACTCGAGGTAATCGAAATAGCGTTTGAATTGCGGTGCGCCCTTGCACCAACCGTAGTCGTCCCGGTACGGGTTGGGGAAGGGGACTCGGATCATGCCGGGAATCGTGGGGCCGTAGTGGTGCTTCGGCTTGGCCATGCCGCCCATGGACGCGGCGCTGGCCGTGCGCCCGTGGAAACCGCCCTCGAAGGAGATGATCTCGTAGTTGCCAGTGCGGCGCTTCATCAGACGGCTGGCGCCTTCGGTTGCCTCGCTGCCGGTGCTGAGGAAGAAGCACTTGTCGAGGTGCGGCGGCAGCGCCTTCACCAGCCGTTTCGCCGCGGCGATGCGCTCGACGTTCGGGCACTCGTAGTTGTTGAGCAGCCGCGCACTGGCGTCCTGCACCGCCTTGACCAGGTGCGGATGACAGTGCCCGACGTTGGTCACCAACACGCCCGAGGTCCAGTCGATGTAGGTGTTGCCGTCGACGTCTGTGACGACACAGCCCTTGGCTGAGTCCCAGACGACTGGGGCCTGGAATCCGGTGACGTCAGCTTCGTACTTCTGCCACTCGGCAATAAGCTTGCTGCCCTTCGGGCCCGGCAGTGGACCTTTGACGTGCGGGATGCTCATGGTGTGCCTCGTATCACAGGAGGTTTCTGGTTTCGTGTTTCAGCATGGCGCGTTCCGAGTGGCTCGGACGAATCGACTGCTGTCGACTGCAATCGGCCGCAATCGAAGGCGATCGTTGTTTACGCAAAGACTCAATGCGACTTGCGGGTTCGTTCAAAGACCTCGGGATTCACAACGCAGCGGGCGTGGCGCCCTTCGGCGTGCGCGATGATGTCGTCCAGGATGCTCTTGCGGATTTCCCAGCCGGCCTCTTCCGACGCCCAGCCGATATGCGGGGTCAGGATGGCGTTCGGCAGTCTGAACAGCGGGTGCGTCAGGGGCGGCGGTTCGACGTCATACACATCGATGGCGGCGCCGGCGATACGGTTCTGGCGCAGTGCCTCAGCCAACGCGTCGCTGTCGACCATGGGCCCGCGCGACGTGTTGATGAGGTACGCCGTCTTCTTCATGAGGGCGATGGTCTGCTTGTTCGCGATGTGGCGCGTCTCATCATTCAACGGCGTGTGGATGGAGACGTAGTCGGACTCCTTGAACAGCGTCTCCTTGTCCACCCACTTGATACCGTCCAGTTCGGCGCGCCGTGCGTCGGTCAGATACGGATCGGTGCCGAGGAACTTGAACCCGAACGAGCGCAGTTTGAGGAACACACGGCTGCCGATGCGGCCCACGCCGACGATGCCGATCGTCTTGCCCTCGAGCCGGTACAACGGGAAAAGCTTGGAGAAGTCCCACTTGGCGTTGGCGCTGGATTCGTCCAAGGTCTCCCGGCTCCAGAGCACTTTGCGGCCGCAGGCGAAGATCAGGGCGATGGCGTGCTCGGCGACGTCGATCTTGCAGTAGTCCGGCTGATAGGCGAACTGGATGCCAAGCTTGGTGCAGGCCTTGACGTCGACGTTGTCGTAGCCAATTCCGTGCCGGATGAGTAGCTTGCACGTGGGCAACTTTGCCAGCAACGACTCGGTCATCTTGACCATGTTGACAACGATGACGTCGGCGTCGGCAATCTGTGCGGCGACCTCATCCTCCGGCTTGAACTTGAGCTGGTACGCAGCGAAGTCGATGCCGTGTTTCTTGAGTTCCGCCGCTTCCCTGTCCAGGTTGTCCTCGATGTAGTCGGTGACGATGACTTTCATGGGTGAAGTGCCTCCGGTTCGGGGGATGGGTGTTCAGTGTTCAGTGTCGGGTGTCGGCGGGGACGGGCTACTGCCGACTGCCATCGATCGCGGTCGACGGCAATCGACTGCAATCGGTGGCGACGGATTGCGATCGCCGGTTAGCGCGTGGTTCTTCCGTGGCGACAATTTCTGGCACCTCTCCGTTTTCGTTCAGACCTTGGCCCAGCGTTTCTCCTCGGCGGATTTATAGATGGCTTCCACGACCTTCAGGGCCGCGTGTCCGTCCTCCGCGGTGATCGGCGGCGTGCCGTTGTTCAATATGGCATCGGCAAAGGCTCGAACATAGTTCAGTCCCATGAATCCGGAGTAGCCTTGGACCGACTCCAGTTCGAACTGGAGGTGTCGGCGTGGCGCACCGGCGAATTTCGGATCGTCGCTGCAGACGAAAATGACGTCTTTTTGGCCCTCGTAGGCGGGGGCCCAGGAGACGACGCCCTTGGTGCCGCGCACGGAGAGGTACAAGTCGCGGCCGTGCGGGAACGAGTCGGGCACGGTGTAACTGATGTCGAGTGCGACGATCGGGCCGCTCTTGAATCGCAGGTGCGCCAGGGAGTTGTCCTCGATGTCGTACTCTTTGTTGATCTTTACGTTCTGCCCGGAGACCTCGACCACTTCGTCGCTGAGCATCCAGCGGAACAGGTCGATCCAGTGCACGCCGAGGTTGAACATCGGTCCGCCGCCGGAGCGGCTCTTTTGCAGCATCCACGGCGAATTGCCCTGAATGTAGCGGGTCAGGCGACCGGCGGCACAGCGTCCTTCGCCGGCGACGATCTGCCCTAGGGCGCCCGACTCGATGAGGCGCTTGAACTCCGCGGCACCCGGGTGCAAACGCCAGCAGTAGCCGGTGGTGGTCTTCACGCCGGCGGCCTTGGCCGCCTTGACAATGGCCCCTGCGCCAGCGGCGCTGGACGCCATGGGTTTCTCGACCATCAGGTGAATGCCGCGCTTGGCGAGTTTGGCGGCCGCGGCCGGACAATCGGCGTGTGGCAGGAACACGGCGGCAATGTCGATCTTCTCAGCGGCCAGCATGGCGTCCACATCAGCGTACGCTTTGAGCGCGAAGTCACGCGCGAACGGCTCGCGCAGCTTCTCGTCGGGTTCGACAACGGCAGTGACGCGGGTCTGCGGCACGGCTTTGAACAGCGGCATGTAGGACCGCGGATGCAAGTGGCCCAGGCCGACGATGGCTACGTTGAGGGGTTGGCTGGTCTTGGGCATGTCTAGGACTCCTTGGTCGGTGACTCGGACGGATCGACCGCAATCGACGGCTACCGATTGCAGTCGGCGGCGGCCGTTGGACGATTCCCGGTTCCTCCGCGGTGGGCTTGGTTGACACCTGACCCCCGAAACCTCTCCTGGCTTTGCGTTGGTGCGGTCACAGCCGCGGGACCTCCGTTTCGACCCCGTGTTGTTCGGCGGACAGGTAGGCGGCGTAGATCAGGGCGGTCGTGTCGAGGGCCAGATCCAGGCCGGATTGGGGTTGCGTGCCGGCCACGGCGCAGGCAACGAAGTCTTGGATCTCGGCCTGGTAGCCCATGGTGAAATTCTCGTCGGTCGCCGCGAGCGTCCAGCCCTCCTTCGTGTTGGTCTTCTCGATCAGGTAGACGTCCGCATACTGCGCGCTGCGCGGGTTGAACGTCTCCGCGACTCTGACGGGGCTGATGTGGCAGCGCGTGCGGTGGTTGTTGGCGAAGACTTCGACGAAGTCGTAGATGCCGCCGAGGGTGACTTCGCCGGTCATCACATCGCCGACGGTGCCGTCGTCGAAGACCACGTGCATGACCCCGTAGTCCTCGACGTCATGGTAATCGGTGCGGATGAAACCGGCATCGCGGTACGTCGGCAGCCGGGTCAGGTTGTGGGTGTGTGCGCTGACCGTTTTCGGGCGAATGGGGTGGCCGTCGCCGGCCAGGCCTTCGACGCGTTTCAGGTAGAGCAGGGCGGTGAGGGGATGGCAGCCTTTGCCGATCAGTGAGCCGCCGCCGGCGAAACGCCAGATGCCGTAGACGGGCGAAGCGGACCCGCTATGCGACTCCTCGCCGACCATGCGGAGGATCTGTGCCCCGGTCTTCTCGACGATTTCGCGTTCCTTCTGGACGCTGGGAGCGTAGACGAAGTTCTCGGCGTAACCGAAGAAGACCCGGTTTCGCCGTACCGCGTCGGCGATTTCGCCCAGCGTGTTCAGAACTTCGGTGAGCATGGCGGACTTTTCCGCCTGGTCGGCGCGGAACGAGGCGTCAGCCCCGGGTGGGCCGAAGTAGCCGGTGAGCGGTTTCTCGCAGATGATCGCCTTGCCGGCCTGGGCTGCTGCTATGATACCGGTCTTGTGCGCATACGGGGGCGAACAGACGTCGAGCAGGTCGACATGGGGTAACATGGCCTCGACGTTATCGAAGACGGGGATCCCGTGCTGCTGACCGAACGCGGTGCGGCTCTCAGCGCGCTGCGACGTGACGCCGGCCAGGTCGATCTCGAGACCGAACACACGCCGCAGGCAGTCGACGTGATACCGTCCGGCAAACCCGGTCCCAATCAATCCGACCCGGAGTCTGTTCATAGCCCGTTGTCCTGTCGCAACCGCAGCGCCCTTACGGACGGGGGCGCGGTTGCCGTGGCGTCGAGGTTTCGGGTTTCGGGTGTCGGGTGTCGGGTGTCGGGTGTCGGGGGGAGACTCGACTGCGATCGACGGCAACCGACTGCGTTCGTTGGCGCCCCGCGGCGTTTGCTGGGTTGACCTGCAACCTGACAAACGCACCTGCACACATGTCGAGGGTTCAGCCCGCGAGACGCGGGCGTTCCAGGACCCACCGTTTCGCCTGAACCCTGAACCCTGAACCCTGAACCCTGAACCCTGAACCCTGAACCCCGCCTTCAATACTTCCCGTTCTGTGTCTCGAAATGGGTCGGCTTGCCGATATTCTCGCCGCCCTGCATGGTCCAGTGCGCGGTCCATTCAACCAAACGGCCCAGGGGCACGGACGGATTGCCGAACAGGGCGTTGGCCTTGCTCGCGTTGTTGATGTATCCAAGGCCGTTTTCCTGGCCGGTGAACTTCGGTTCCCTGCCCATCAGTTGCCCGAATCGCTGCGCCACCTGCCGGATGGAGAAGATTTCCGGCCCGGTGACATTCAGGATGGTGGCGGGGTTGCTGGCGAGTTTGAGCCCCTGCAGCACGTGGTTGCAGGCGTCGCCTTGCCAGATAACGTTGGCGTAGCCGGTCGTCACGTCGACCGGTTCGCCTTTCCAAACCTTGGTCGCGACGTCCACCAGCACCCCGTAGCGGCACTCGGCGGCGTAGTTGAGCCGGACCTGCACGACCTTCGACTTGTCGCTGTCGGCGAAGTAGTCGAACATGCGTTCACGGCCCAGGCAGGACATGGCATACTCGCCGACCGGATTGACCGGGACCTGCTCGGTTGTGCCGCCGGTGCGGATGTCGACAACCGGGTAGACGCAACCGGTCGAAAACGCGGCGATGCGCGAGCCTTGGAAGGTGCGGGCTGCGTGGTAAGCGACGATCACGTTGATCGCCCAGGTGAGGGACTCGCTGCCGGTCGAGCCGAACTTGCGGCCGACCATGTAGACCACGTTCTTGACCTTGGGCAGTTTGCCGACGGCGTCCAGATCGAGCAGGTCACACTTGAGGGTCTTGATGCCAGCGGCGGCCAAGTTGGGGAGGTCCACGACGTCGACGGCGTAGACGGTTTTCTGCACTTTGGCCGCATCCACGGCGCGCTTGGCGGTCAGGGCCATGGTCGGACCGATCTTGCCGCCGGCGCCCAAGATCATGATGTCGCCGTCGAGTTCTTTGAGTGTGGCGATGAGGCCTTCCGAGGGGCGGCTGAGGATTTCCTCGAGTTCCTGAACGTTGCGGATCTTGTCAGGCAGGTGGTGCATGTCCGTACTCTCCCTTGTTGTCCGGCCGTTGGCAGCCGCTGTACGCAGCGTCCGTCCGGCCGCTGCGACGGTCTTTCCTGTTGCCGCTACTATACACCGCGATAGCCATAAAACCAACCATATGGTTGTTTTTTTGTCATCCATTCCGGTTGCAGCCGTCCGGATGGAGGTCTATGCTACCTTAGTACACGGTGTGGTGTGATCAATCTGAATCCCGAGGCAAGGACAACCAGCCCATGCGTAAGACCGTGACCATCGAGCCAAAGCAGAAGCGGTCGCAGCGAACCCGCGAGAGGATTTTCCGCGTCGCGGCGAGGGAGTTTGCGGCCAAGGGGTTGGCGGGGGCGCGCATTGACGAGATCGCCGCCCGGGCCCGCATCAACAAGGAGCGCATCTACGCTTATTTCGGTTCCAAGGAGGAGATGTACCGCGATGTCCTGGTGGCGTGTTACGCGAAGGCGGCCAGCAACCAGCGCCTGCAGACGTTGACGTCTGCCGACATTCCGCACATGACCGGGATCATCATCGACACGTTCTTCGAGATTCATCGCCGCAACCCTGAGTTCTGGCGCATGCTGGCCTGGGAAAACCTTGACGGCGGCAAGTCGCTGCGGGCGAGGGACTGGGAGAGCATCCGGGGCGCATATATCCGTCCGCTTGAGGCGCTCTACGGGGAGGGGCAGACGAACGGCGTGTTCCGTCCGGAGGTGGACTTCAACACGTACGTGATGCTGCTGTTCGCCGCCACGTACTTCTACTACTCCAACCGGATCACCATGTCGCGTCTGCTCAACCTGAAGTTGCAGCGCGAGGAGGTCCGCCGGCAAGTTGAAGCGCAGTTCCTCGCCATCCTGGACGGCGGCATGGCCGCGTCCCGGCAGCGCTGAGCGGTTCGGCGGGATGTGGACGATCTCCAGTCGGTGCAAAGCGTATCCATGCTGAACTTTTTCAAGAGCAGGAAGAAGGTCGCCTCGGCGGCGGTGGCGGCCGCAGCGGCGGCGGTTGAGGATGCGGTGGTGTGTTTCCACCAAGGGCAGCTTCCCTGCGCAGGATGCGGTCGTCAATTCCCCATTGATTCGGCCAAGGCGCTGACGGTCGACCACTGTCCCTACTGCAACGGTCCTAACCTGGTTCCCATGCGCGTGGCCGGGTTCTGGCTGTTCTCACCCTTGGGGGCAGGCGCTATGGGTGCGGTCTACAAGGCGTACCACGACGACCGCCAGGGCGAGTTGTTCGCGGTCAAGATTCTGCCGCGCGAAGGCAAGGACGACCCTCACCTCATCGACAACCTCACCCGGGAAGCGGAAGTCACCCGGGCGATATCGGGGCATCCGTGCGTCGCGAAGCTGGTGGACGCGGGCTTTATGGACGGGGAGCACTACCTGACAACAGAGTTCATTGTGGGCGAGCGTCTGGACAACCGCATCGCGCGGTTGGGGAAGATTCCGATGACCGAAGTGTTATTGATCGGTCTGCGCCTGCTGGCGGCCGAAACGCATATCTACAATTGCGGGTATCTGTACCGGGACATGAAGCCTGGCAACGTGATGATTCCCGAGGACCGGGGCGCCGTGCTGTATGACTACGGGATTGCGCAGCCTCTGAATACCGCGCGGTTCCATGTGAGCGACGAGTTTGACGGTACGCCGCTGTATTTCCCTCCCGAGCGGGTGCTGGGCACCGGCGAACAGGCCAGCAGCGAGATCTACAGTCTGGGGCTGGTCCTGTTTCACGCGGCGTCCGGGTTCTCGTACATGGACCCGAGCGTTACGGCCGGCGAGATCCAGTCGATCGCGCGACGGCACTTGAGCGGAATTCGTTCCGGGATGGAGTTGAAGGCTGTGCAGCCCCCGGATCTGGCTGCTGTGATCGGCAAGATGATCCAGCGCGAGCCGTGGCAGCGGTATCAGAGTTTTGTGGAAGCCGAGAACGCGTTTCTGGAACTGCTCCAGAGCAACGTGCTGGGCCGCGTTGAGGCCCCGGAGGCGTAGCGCCTGAGAAAAGGGCGCCGGGACGGCAAGGTCTGGCGGGTGTGACCATGGACTTCAACATTTCCTGCCCGGAGTGTCACGGTTTTCTGACCGTATCCGACGAATTTGTCGGCGAGGTCGTGCAGTGCCCTGCTTGCGATGCGGAGATGCCGGTGCCGCCACCGGCAAAACTAGCCAAGGTCGAGTTCCGGACTCCGGTCACACCGCGCGAGTTTGCCGTCGAAGAGTTGGAGGAGTTGAACCAGTCCGCTCCGGAACTGGCAGAGTACCTGGACGGCGCGACCAACAAGAACTGCTGGGAGTTTGGGGTGATGGCCAGGATTGTGCACGACGCGGTCGGGCCGCTGCGCCAGTTGGTCGGGAGCGCTCCGGCGACGGCGCCAGGCGGTACGATGCCGCGCGATGCGGCCAGCGTCGTGGTGCGAATGTGCCAGGAGTTCCTGGCTATTCAGTCCGAGATGGGGCAACTGCTGGCGGCAGGGCTCCCGGATGCTCTTTACAGCGATGACCTCTCGGAGATGCTCGATTTCCGGCGGCGTTTCGGGGAACGCATGGACCGGGCGATCCAATGGACGACCACGTTGCACGCGCAGCCGTTGCCGCTCCAGGCGCCGTATCCGGAACTGGCTACGCTGCTTCAGGAGTGGCCGCAACACTGGTGCGGAGCCTTGGAACACCTGGGGGCGCAACTCCAGGCCCTCCACGAGTCTGGGGGGATGGAATTGCGCCACTTCGATCCTCAGATCGCCTTGACGCCTGTGTCGTTGCACCAGTTCCTCCTGCTGCAAGCACAACTGCCGGGCGGAAAATCTCTCCTGTAGCACGACCTGAGCGGCGAGGGCAGATGTCGCGATGCACGGAGCTCGGATCCGGGGGACTAGCGGGTGGACGTGTGCTGGCGGATTGCCCCGTCGTCGTTGGTCGATCGCGGCTTGTCCGAGAGCGGATACGCGGTTATTGTAGTTCGAGGAAATGGGGTACCCTGTCGTTCCGTGATTGCGGGGCAAGTCCCGTTGTGACGGAACTGCCGACAGGCTGGTCTCAACGTTGGAGTTTCAAACATGGTCGACTCTTCGACAACTCAGGCGTCCGTTTCCGTTCCCATCAAGGTGGTCAACGAATTCGTCAAGCAACTGTGCATGACGTTTTCGGCCATCAGTCTCTACTCGTGGCAGCACCCGGCCACCAAGGAGCGGATCAGCAAGGGTTGGGATTTCCTCAACAAAACTCTGGAGAATCATGGGGACATCCTCCTGACCGTGGCCGGAAACCGGCTGTTGTTCCATACCGAAGCGGTGGACGAAAAGAACCCGGGGGTTCGACGCTTGGCGCGGCAGTTCGACGGTGCCGGGGTGAGCAGTGTGAGTTTCGCGCGTGGAATGGTGGCCGACGAGTACGAAACCTTCTACCGCCTTTTCTCCATGGACAACGCCGAGATTGAGCAGCAGGGCGGCATGGTCGAGGCATTGAAGAAAGAAAATGTTCAGAGTATCAAGGTCAACTCGACCGTCTACCGCTTGGTCAGCGAGGACGAGAAGGTCGTCGACGTGAACGCTGGCGAAGGGACGGGCACGGGGAACGGAACGGGAGAAGGCGGCGAGGGGCTGCCGGACGATCCCGAGAAGCTGGCCATGCGTGCTTTTGTCGATGAGATCCTCCAGCGGACGTCCGATACTCAGGACATGATCAGCAAGATTGCCGAGGAACCCGACAAGGTTGCTGACCAGATCGCGAAGATTCTTGATTTCTCGGAAGGTGCCCTGGAACCGGAGCAAATGGACAAGATGCTGTCCAGTCTGCAGGGCAACATCGAGGGTGCCGCAACGGGCGCGGCGGCTCCGGTGCTGCGGGCCCTGCCGAAGCAGCAGCAGCAGCTGGCTAAGGCGTTTGAGAAGCTGGAGAAGGAGATCCGGCGCAAGACGCAGTCACTCACTTCGGAGAAGGGGGTGGAGTTCGTCAAGCGCATGAGTGATCTGATCTCGACCTCAGCCAACACCGCACGCGCCGATGCGGTGCTTTCCGAATTCCTGCAGAGCGACCGGTCGCTAACCGCCGCGAAGAAAATGCTCCGGTCGTTGTCGCGGAGTCCCGACACCAGCCAGCAGATTCTGACCGACCTGCAGACGATGACCACGGAGCGCAGCGTCGAGGCGCAGGAACTCCTCGACATGGTGCAGGACGACATCGATGCCAAGGTGGAGAAGCAGAAAGCCGGCAAACCGGCCACGGCGCTCATTGACCGGGTGCGCGACAAGATCGAGAAAGAGTACAAGGACCTGCCCAATAAGGATGCTCTCGTGGGCTACTTGGGGACTGTGATCTCCAAGGAGCTCACGCAGCTTGTCCGCAAGGAAACCGCGCAGATGCGTGAACAACTCGATCGCGCCGGGGCGGTGCTGGCCAGCATCGAACAGGTGATCGGCAAGATTCATGTCGGCGTCGTGGTCGTCGATGAGGACGGAGCGGTGGAGTCCGTCATTCACAGCGATATGATGCCGGACTTTGCCAAGGGTACGCAACTGCCGCAGGAGCTCCTCGACGCGTTGGCCCAGATCGCCAGCAATACGGTGGCACAGTACAAGACGGTGCGAATCATCGAAACGCATCGGAACGAGGACGGCAAGGTGAACGCCTTCCTGTTCGTGCCCGAGGAGGCCAGTGCAGCCGAGGTGGAAGAGCCCGCCGTGACTGATGCCGCCACGTACGATGCCGCCACGGCGGAGGAAGGCGAACCGCCTGGTGAGCCGTCTCCCGACGGGGTCTGACGACGGTTGGGAGCGGGATCAGAGCTTCTTCAGAACGCTGACCGCCTTGGCCGCCGCCGCGTTGGTGTCCACGGCAACGTGGACAACGAAGCGCTTGCCGATGGAGGCCGCGGACAGCCCGCGCAGGTTGATCTTGGCCGCCGCGAGCGCGCTCGTGATGTTGGCGCCTTGCCCTGGCTTGTCCGCGCCTTCGACCCGCACGTTGTGCAGGCTTTTGGCCGTCGCGAAACCAGCTTTCCGCGCCGCACGTATCTGACGGGCGCCCTTGATCGGGGTGGCAAACACCACTGCGGTGCCGGGCTTGTCCGGGGCTCGCCGCGCGATGACGAACTCGAGGTTAGCACCCGCGTCGGCCAAGGCTTCGAGTTTCGCGGCCAGCGCGCCTGGCTTGTCGTCAATGCTCGCTGCCCATGTGTCTACCCGTTTCACGTTGAGAGCCATGACTTCCTCCTTGCCCTGTACCTAGGTGAGTTCCCGTTGGTCCGTCGTGCCCGTCTCCAAGAACATAGGGGCATGGCGGCGAAGAGTCAAGAGTGAGAATGGGTACGGGCAGGGCTGTTTCAAGATCCGTGACCGTCGCGTGCGGTGAGTACCCCCGGCGTGTCCCCACGCCGGGGGGGGGGCGGCCTGAGGACAGGCCGCCCCTACTTGGTGTGCGCGGAGGCGTGGCCTTCCGAGACGCAACGCCAGATCTTGAAACAGCCCTGGGGTACGGGTGTGATGCGTCAGGCAAGTGCGGGGCGCCGGGCCTACTGACCCGTGCGATGGAGCGACCTGGCATCCTCCTTGGAAGCGTCACTCGGGTTTCCACCTTTCGCGTCCATGAAACGGAAGGAGCCCAGAGCCCGCGTCCTCGCGGGCTCTGGAAGCGTCGTTGCCAGTTTCACCTTGGTCTGACCGGGGGGGCGCCGCCCGGGAGCCGCTGATGCATTATGCCAAGGGGGACTGCGGCTTGCCCCGGCAGAGGCGTGGGTTATGCTATCGCGTTGCCGTTTGGGATCAGGGCGTGGCTCTTGCGAAAGGACTTTCGCCAAACATGACCTTGCGTGCCGTGCTTCTCGGTCTGCTCGGTGCCGCGTTTATCTGCGGCTTCACGTATTTCAACGACGCCATCATGCGGCAGGGCATGTTCGTCGGCAACCACATGCCGATCGGTGTGTACGGCACACTGCTGCTGTTCCTGCTGATCGTCAACCCGTTGCTGCATGGGGTGTCGAACCGCTTCAAGGGTTGCGGCAGGTGGCTGTCGCCGCTTTCAGCCAGGGAACTCGCGGTCGTCCTGGCGTTGTCGCTGGCCTCCTGCTGCGTGCCGTACTCCAGCATGCTGCGGTTGCTGTCCAACATCGTCATGTTGCCGCACCACTATGTCCGGACCGAGGCGGGGTGGACGTGGAAAGAGCCGAACGGCCAGATGCGTGCGGTGGTGGATTACCTCCCGGCGCGGATGCAACCAGAGCTCAGCGAAGGCTCGGGCAACGCGCTCGATGGTTTTGTCCAGGGGCTCAGAACGGGCAGCGAGCCGATCCGGTTCTCGCAGATTCCGTGGCGCGCCTGGGTGCGGCCGCTTTCGTTCTGGCTGCCGCTGATCCTGGTCTTGTGCGCGGCTCTCACCGGCCTGGCGGTGGCTGTGCACCGACAGTGGTCCGAGTTTGAGCACCTGCCGTATCCCATCATCGCATTCACGGAGTCGTTGCTGCCGGAGGAGGGCCGTGTCCGCAGTGCCATCTTCAGCAACCGGATGTTCTGGATCGGCACGGTCGGTGTGTTGATCTTCCATGCCAACAACTACGCTTGCGAATGGTTCCCGGACTTCCTGATTCCCATCCAGCGCGTGCTGAACTTCAGCGCCCTGCACACCTTGTTCCCGACATTCGTCAAGGGTGGCGGTTGGTCGTTGCTCTATCCCAAGATCTATTTTGCGCCGATCGGCATCGCGTTTTTGCTGGCCACGGACGTGTCGATGGCCGTGGCACTCGGCCCGTTCATCTTCTGCTATGTCGGGGGCTTGCTCGCCGCCGGGGGCATCACGATGGGTGCGGGCACATACTTTGCGCCGCGGATCGACAAGTCCATCGTCTTCGGCGGGTATGTCGGCATGTTCGTGGCGATCGCTTTCACCGGGCGCCACTACTACATGAACCTGTTTAGACATGCACTGTTCCTTCCGTCTCGGGAAGCGATCGGGATCAACTCGGTGTGGGGTGCACGCGTGTTCATGGCCGGCATGCTCGTGTTCATCGGAGACCTCTGTTTCGTCGGGCTCGACTGGCAGCTCGCCACGGCTTACTCGGTTTTGACAGTGATCATTTTCCTGGTCATGGGGCGAATTATCGCGGAGACGGGGCTGTTCTTCATTGCGCCGTACATCTACCCGTGTGTGCTGATCTACAGCTTCCTCGGGGCGCAGTCGGTCGGGCCGCACGCGCTGATGATCATGTTCACCCTGACCTGCGTGTTGCTCATCGACCCGCGCGAGACGCTCTTGCCGTACCTCACCAACTCGATGAAACTGGTGGACGACTGCCGTGTCAGCCTCGGTCGCACCGCGATCCTGTGCATGGTGGCCGTCATCCTCGGACTGGCGATTGCCATGCCGGTGACGCTGTACTTCCAGTACGACCGCGGCGTGAACTGGGGCGACTACTGGGCGTCACAGATGGCGCCGAAGTTCGCCGCTACGGAAACCGTGCGCATTTCGCAGCGCCTGATCGCGCAGGACACGCTGGAGTACGCCGACAGCGTGCACGGCTGGCAGCGATTCGCGCGGTTCGCGCCGGACAAGCCCGGCATGATCGCGTTCTTCGCCGGTTTGGCCGGGGTGCTGTTGTTCGTCGCCGGGCGCTTGCGGTTCGCGTGGTGGCCGCTGCATCCGGTGCTGTTCCTGGTGTGGTCTGGTTACGCCGGATATATGATGGCCTGGGCATTTCTGATCGGCGCCGGAGTCAAGGTTGTGACCACGAAGTACGGCGGTTCTGAGGCGTACCAGCGCGTGAAACCGCTCATGTTTGGCCTGATCGCTGGGGACATGCTCGCAGGGATCGGCATCACCATCATCGGCCTGTTCATGTACTGGTGGACGGGCGAGTTGCCGAAACCGTACTGGGTACTGCCGGGGTAGGGGGCAACGAGGGGCGAGGGGCGAGGTCAGGGGGAAGGCTGGGGAGGGCGAGCACGGGTTCACCGGCCTGGGCACGAGTCACTCGCGGGTTGAACGCCCACGCTCTTCCCCAATCGGGGGACAGGTGGGAGCGCCTGTCCTGATGCCGGCGCTGCCAGTACGACAAGGTGTCGTCAGCCGCCGGCTTATCGCGATGTCGTTCCGGGGGCGACGGTGAGTCGGACGATCCGTGACTCGGCGGCATCGGCGGCGTAGAGCCAGCGACCGGACGCGGCGAGGGCGCCGGGGGTGAAACCGCCCGGCACGGTGTCGCTCGCAAGCGTGCAGAGGCGCCGGCCTGTGTCGGGATCGATGACGATGACCGGTGCATTCGGGGCACCGGCGTCCGTTACGGCCACAAACCCGTCGCCTGCCGCAAGGCCGCGGACGTCGGTGACCCCGGCCTCCGCTTTCCAGAGAACGGCATGGCGTCCCCCGCCGCAATGTTCCAGGGCCAGGAGCTCCTGGCGCGAGGCGAGCACGACGCGCGTCTCGGACAGGGCCGTGGCGAACGTGAAACCGGAGAGCGCCGGGCTGCCGTCCACGGTTGCCGCGGCGAGGGTGACGGGTTGCTGCAGGTTGCCGAACAGGAGTCGGTCGCCATCCAGGACCCAGGCGGTGCGGTTGTGCGCGGTGGCCGCGCGCGGCGCGGTCAGAGTGTCCTTCTCGGTGAGCGCGATCCATGGCGTTTCTTTCCACGCGGTGTGCCACGGATCGAACGCCCAGAGCCGCTTTTCGATTTCGTCGAGCACGAGGTAGTGCGGGCCGGCCCACGACACGGACGCGGCGCGGCAGCGCCAGCCGTTGCCCGTGCGCCACGGTTCGTTGCCGTTCGAGCGCAACACCGCGTCGGGCGCGTCGTCCACCCAGAGCCGGATGAAACGTTGTCCGTCTTCGACCGCGGCCACCATCGTGCCGTCGGGCGCCACAGCGAGGGTACGCACGCCGGGCAGACCGCCCATGCGCCGCCCGACCGGCTTGCCAAGGCTATCGTATTCGACCAGGCCTTGGGATGATGCGACCCAGGCAGCCGCGGACTGGGCGCTAAGCGCTAACCCGCGCCCGTAGAGCGTCCACTGGCCAGGGAAGCGTCGGACATCGTCGTCGCGGAACACGGCGTCCGGCAGGGCCAGCCCCGTACCGTCGGAGCAGGACACCCACGCCATGCCGTCGATGGCGGCGAGCCGCTCGGCGTGCCCGGGCACTGGGCGGGGCCAGTGCGGATTGCGCAGTTCTGTGCCGTCCATCCGGAAGCGGTGGATGGCGCTGTCCGGCCAGCTTCCGGCCACGAGCAGGTCGCCGGTCTTTGGTTCGATACCGATGGCGCGGTACTGCCACTGCGCATCTGCCGGGCGTTGGAGTTCGACGACGGTGTCGGTTCGCGGGCCGGCCGCGTCCACCGCGAGCACGCGGTCGTCGCCGAGCAGGAAGAAGCGGCTCCTGGCGGCAAACCCCGCGGTTAAGCCGGCGGGGATGACAGCGAAATCTTTGGGTATTGCCGGGAGTGCAGTGCGGAGATCGCAGCAGACGGTGACGGCCGCGTCGGGCGCGATGGGGTCGAAGGCCAGGATCACGCGTTCCGAGGTGAGGACGAAGAACGTCTTGCCGTCGCTGGCGAGACGTACGGCGCCGCCGGTGCCGGCGGGCAGCGCAGCGGTGTGGTCCTGGCGCCATGCGGCGCCCGGGCCTGGGGCGAACCGGAGCAACTTCTCGCCGGCCGCGGTCCAGAGTCCGCCGGTTGCGTCGAGTACAGCACCTTCACTGCTCAAGAACGCGAGCGGCGACTGGTCCGCAGGCTGGCTCTGGCCGAGCACGCCGGACACACGAATCCGCCACGCCTCGCGCGGTGGATCGGCCGCGCGGGTCGGGCACGGCGTGAACCATACAGTGACGAAGTGCAGGAAAACTGCAACGGTTGACAACGAGGACTTCATGGATGGCCTCGGAATGCGTCACATCTCGTACGGCGGTTCCAAGCCTGGAAACATGGGGAAGTGCTTTACATTCAGCGTCTTGAGGTGGAGCCCATGATGCCGAACAGTGGCGGCGCTCGGTTGCCCGCGGGACGCGGGGAAGGCAGCAGAACAGGCCTGTCTCTTCGGACGGCACCCGCCGTCCGAACACCGAACGCGACACCCTCGAACAACAAAGAAGGTGGACCGCGATCTCGACGGTGTCAAGTGCGATGTCCGCGGTTCTTGCGCCGTCCACCTGGGCCTCCGGACGGGCGTTGTCCCGCGGCGCCGCGCCAGGAAAAAACGTGGCACCCCACCGTAAAAAAGCGGCGTCGTACTTGACCGCGCCCCCGCCTGCAAGAGCGCTCGCCGCGGGGCAGGTTCGGCAAAGCAAAAATGGCTGGTGTTGATGGGGGCGGGCGCGTCTCTGACGCCGCGCTCAGCGCCCCATGTCTACCCTATGACGCCCCAAGGGCCTACGCTTTTCCCGTGACTGACGCGCGGGAAAAGGGGGCGCGATGCGCAGGCACGGTCCAGGTTGTGACGCAGTGACACAATGACGCAGTGACTCAGTGACCATCACCCCACTACAGCAAACACGTTGGTGTCAACGCGTCGCTAAGGAAGCCATGACAGCGTGGCGAATGACGCCCGTCAGGGCCAGTGACGACGTACCCGGCCTTCACTCCCGGCCAAGCCAGAGCAGCCCGAACTCCTTCGGGGTTTTGAGCGGGAAGAAGCCGAGTGCGGACGGGTCGCGTTGGTCGGCGGTGTCGCGGTCATTGACCGTGCCGGCGACGCCGATCAGTGTGTCGGGCGCCGGGGCCGTGTCGGCGCCGAGCGTGCGCCAGGGGATGGCCGCTTCGTACACGAGCTTGACGCGGCCCTCGCCCACGTCTGTCTTGACCATGGCCAGCGTCAAGTCCTCCGGTTTCAGGAGCGCGACGGGCCGTTTCTGCTGGTGTGAACTGGCGGTGCGGTAGGCCTCCGGCGCCTGCGGTGTCAGGGCCAGATCGATCTCGCTGTAGCGCTGGCGCGCCTCGCGGTCGACCAGTTCGTTGCCGGTCTCGGCGTACTGCTTGCCCGGGTCGAGATTGAACCCGAGTTGTAGACAGTCGTCGCGCCAGGTGTTGAACCCGGTTTCGCGCTGCATGAATACGTCGTCGAGGACCTCGAATGCGACGTAAAGCGCGGTGTCGTCCCAGGCATAGCGGACGGTGCAGTCGCTGTCCGCGTGGCCGCTGTACGAGTCCGGGCTGCGCACGACGCGGTCGACGCCGCGCAGCGGGATGCCGGGCACGGCGGCCCAGTCATCGAGTGTGCCGTCGAGTTTCGGCGCGGCAGCCAGGCGCGGGGCGCGCCAGAAGTTCATGCGCCGGTCGGTACGCGACGAGTAACCGGTCTCGATGGCGACCGTGACCTCGAGCGGTTGCGCGACCAGGGGCGACAGGTCGAGAGCGGTGCAGTCGAAGTTGACGGTAGTTTCACCGTTGGTGGGGAGCTGGAATTCGGCCGCACGCTGTCCCTCCGGGACGCCGACGAATCGGGTCTGGATGCGGCCCGAGTGCGCCGCGCCGTCGAGGTCGCGCAGGACGGCCTTCATGCCGACCTTGCCGCCGGGCTCGAACACCGGCTCGATGCGCGCCAGGCTGACGGGCGGCTGCACGTCGAGACGGCAGCCGCCGGCCGTGAACGGGCGTCCGTCCTTCTCGAGCGTGATGGCGACGCCGTAGACGCCCGGTTCGAGATCGGCGGGGATCGTGAGTTCCTCGGCGAATGCCTTGGCTTCGCCCGCGGCGACCGCTTGTGGACGAGTGACGGCGGCGGCGCGGCTCTTGGGCTCGGGAGACAGGCCGAGGTTGCAGGCCAGTGCTTCGCCGGGCTTGGCGCGGACCGTGCCGGCAATGGCGGCACGGCCGCCGGGGAAGGCGGTGATCGCGCCCTGCGGCAAGTCGAGGTATTTGTGTGCCGTGGAGCCCCAGACTTCAGGCGAGACGCCTTTGAGATATTGCGGCTCGCCAGTGAGCGTCAGTTCGACATCGCCGCGGTCGGTGGCGAGCTCGCGGCCGTTGCCCATCCAGTCGTAGAGTGTGACCTTGTCCGCGCCGGTTGCGAGCCGGACGCGGCGCGGTTCGTCGCCGTAGTCCCACAATGCCAGCACGATGCTGCCCGGCCGTTCGAGAACGTAGCCCAGGGCGGTGGCGCCGAGCCAGTCCAGGCACGCGGATGGGCGGTGCCCTTCGAGCAGCCAGGTCATGGCCGCGTAGGCGGGTGCGACGGGTTTGGGTCCCCACTTCTCGGGGCCCCAGTTGCGCTTGGGGTCGAGGTTGTAGTTGAAACCATACCCCGCTTCGCCGCCCATATGGTAATCCACGGCGTAGAAGGCGAAGTTGAACCGGTAGCCTTCACCCATCATGATCAGGTTGGCGCGGATCAGGCCGCGTGCCTGGATGATCTCCTTTTCGACCTTCTCCTCGGTGGGATAGCCCTGCTCGGTGCCGTGCAGCGGCAGTTCGTGGCCGAGAATCCGGCGCATGGTCTCTTTGGCGCGCCGGATCTTGGCCACGAGTTCGTTGCGTTCCGGGGGCAGGCCGATGTACGGGTGGTGCGAGAACCCGTCGATGAACTTTCCGAGCCCGAGCCGGAACAGTTCGGCAGTGGCCGGGCTGTCGGCATTGGCTTCGCACGGACCGATGACGAACGCCTGCGGGTCGGATTCGTGCAGGGCCTGGTACGCAATCTCGTAGATGCGAACGAGCTGTTCCGGCGTGCCCTTGTAGCCCCACGGGTAGCACGGCTCCCAGGTGATCTCGTACAGGCGCGGGTTCATGCCTGGGACGTTGACCGGGTACGCCTTGCCGACTTCGAGGCAGTAGTTGCGCCAGTGTTTCTCGCCTTCCGGGGTCAGCGCGCCAGCGGCCTTGTTGTCGCCGCGCGTGCCGGGCACCATGACGATGTCGTCGAACTTCGCATTCGGGCCGTAGAGGTTTGGAACGGTATAGACGACCCACGGTTTCTCTTCGCCATTGACCTTGTACCGGCACCAGTCGAAGCCGCGCGCCGGGTAGGTTTCGCCCTTCTCGCGTGCGGCGCGCCACTTGGTGCCGAACTCGCCGAGTTGCTGGTCCTCTACGCGGCCCCAACCGTAGCCGCCCAGCATCCAGCGCACGCCCAGGTATGCCGGGGCCTGCACCTTGGGGCTGTACCCGCCCTGCATGCCGAAGAACGTTTCGTCTTGCGGGTAGAGCGGGCGTGTGGCCGGGTCGGGGACGACCGCGTAGGTGAGGAAGCCGGCGGGGCGGGTGACCAGCGCGGGCAAGGCCATCCCGTTCGAGAGCTTGGCGTGGACGCGGTAGAACCCAAGCTTGTCGCAGGGCGCCGGGACTGCAAGCTGCCAGGCGCCCTTGTCGTCGACGTTCAGCGGCCTGTCGACGGTCGCCACGGCACTGTCGAGAGCATCGACGATGCGCAGCTGCAGCGCCAGATTCGCTTCTCCCGGCTTGAACCCCTCGCCCGAGAACGTCAGTTCCACCGGTTCGCCGGGGATGAACAGGCTCAAGTCGGGGCGGTTTGTGTCGCCGCTGAACGTCGGGCCCGGGGGCGGTGCGGGGTCCGCAGCGGAGGCCAGGCCGGAAACGAGAAGGGCGGTGAAGGCCAGGACGCTGGCGACAAGGTTCTTTGCCATGGTGTGTTGGGTTCCCGGTGTCGCGGTCAGGATTTGTTCGCTGACATGGAGGCTTTGCTGCGGGTTTCCTGGAGCTTGATCTGAGGCGCGCGGTGGAGGGGGTGAGGAAAGGGTGTTCAGTGTTCGGGTGTCAGGTTTCAGCAAGAGTCGCACAACCCGGGGCATGGAGATCCTCGCTGGCAGCGTCAGGCCAGAGACTTCAGCGAAGTCCGACGTGTCCGACCCGGCGCCCTGAACCCCATCCGCGTTCTTCCTCACTTCGTCTGCGGTTGTGCGGCCGGTGCTGGCGGGGGAGGGGGCAAGAGTTTCCGCACGGCGTCAGCCACTTGTTTCGCCTGCATCTTCCGGGCGGGTTCGTGATAGTGGAACGTATCGCTCCACATGGACCGGTCCTGCGGGTCCATGAGTCCGAACAGGTCGTTGACGGGGATTCCGTTTTCTTTCATCACGCGTACGGCGATGGCATTCAGTTCCTTGGCCTTGGCCGTGAGGGCGGGGTCCTTGAGCGGGGTCGCCGTGGCGCAGACCAGTTTGGCGCCTTTGCCCTTTTCCTTCAGCACATTGATCACGTCGCGCAGGGCGGTTTCCCACGCGGCACGGTCGGTGTTCAGGCTGTGCAGGCCGTTGTTGAAGTGGATGACTGCGTAGTCGTACTCCTCGAGGATATGCGTGAGTTCCTTGATGTACGAGCGGTCGGTGACGCATTTCGAGGTGGCATAGAACGAGGAGTAGGCGATGTCCTTGAGTTCTTCGGCGACAAACGACTGGTAGCCGTTGCAGATCGAGTCGCCGATGAGAAGAATGCGCGGCAGCTTGGTCTCGTTGGCGTGGAACCAGTAGGTGATGCTCCACTCGGTCCCTTCGCGCTGCCGCTCGTAGCCTGCGGCCATACTCGTGACCAGTGTTCCGGTGAGTAACAACATGGTGGTCCCAATTCTCATCGATTCGTTTCTCCTCTGCTTCAGAATCCGCGTGTGGCACTGATGCGACGCGTGGAACTATCGCACGGGGTACGGGTTCCGGCAAGTCGGCGTGGCGTTGCGTTGAGGCAGGGCTGTTTCAAGATCTGGCACCGCGTCTCGGAAGGCCACGCCTCCGCGCACACCAAGTGGGGACACGCCGGGGGTACTCACCGCACGCGACGGTCACGAATCTTGAAACAGCCCTGGCGTTGAGGTGCAGCGCCTTGACACCGGGTTGACGCGGGGTATAGTAATTGTATACAAATCTGATATATAAGCATGCAAGAACGACACCGACAAATCGCCGACGCCATTCGGGTGCGACTCTTCGCTCTGCCGGATCCCACCTGTGACCGGCTGACGGAGGAGGAGCTGGTTCGCCAGTTCAAGGTCAGCCGCACGCCGGTGCGGGAGGCCTTGAAGGTCCTGGAAGTCGAGGGGTTGATCGAGCGGCGGAAGAACCGGGGGATTTCGCTGCGCCAGCCCAGCCTGCAGGAGATGGCGGAAATGTACGATGTGCGGGCGGCGCTGGAGGGGTTTGCGGGGCGGGTGGCGGCGGAACGCGCGCCGGCGCAGGGGCTGTCTCGGCTGGCGAAGTTGGCGCGACGCTACCGCCAGGCGCGGGAGCGGGGAAACGCCCGGGTCGCGTCTCGGGCCGACCTGGCGTTTCACGACGAGTTGATCGGGTTGGCGGGGAACGGCGTGCTGTTGCGGATCATGGCGAGTTTTTCGCTGCAGCGACAGACGTTTTTGCGCTGGCACCGCGAGGATGCGGCGGTGGCTGGGCAGGACAGTCCGTTCCCCCACGAGGAGATTGTCGCCGCGCTGCAGACGCGCAATGCTGACGAGTCGGAACGTTTGTTACGGGCGCACATTCAGTGGGCCAGGCAGGCGCTGATCGAGCGCTCCACGGGTATTCGGTTGCATCCCGTTGGGATGCCAGCAAAGGAGTTGAGTTATGTTTAAGCATGGTGTGTACGCGGCGCTGATGACTCCGTTTGACGCTCAAGGTGAAGTCCGCGAGGACTGGCTGCGTGAGCATGTTGAATGGCTGGTGGGGAAGAGGATCGACGGTTTGTACATTTGCGGCAACACGGGGCAGGCCATGGCTCTTTCGGTGGAAGAGCGGACCCGTATCGCCGAAGCGGTGAAGGACCAGGTCAAGGGCCGTGTGAGTGTCATTACGCACGTCGGTGCCATTGCGACGCGCGATGCGAAGCGGCTCGTGGCGCACGCCAATGAACTGCAGTTGGACGGCATATCGTCGCTGCCACCGGTGTATCCGCGGTTCTCGGACGACGAGGTTGTGCAGTATTACCGTGACATCAACGCCGGGTCGCGGTTGCCGTGCCTGGCGTACCACTGGGCGGCGGGGAATGCGCCGACGCTGTCGATGAGCACGATGCTGCGGTTGCTGGAAATCGAGCAGATCGTCGGGCTGAAGTACACGGCGCCGGACTTCTTCTGGATGCAGGACCTGCTGCGTCGCACCGAGAGCACTTGGATCGCCTTTTCCGGTGCCGACGAACTGTTCCTGCCGGGGTTGACCATGGGGACGGTTGGCAGTATCGGCAGTACGCAGAACATATTTCCCGAGCTTTTCCTGGAGATTCACAGTCTGTTCAAGGCTGGCAACTGGGCTGGGGCGATGCAGAAGCAGCGGCTGGTGACGCGTATCGTTGCGTTGCTGCTCGAGCACCGCACCGCATTCCTGCACACGGTGAAGCATCGCCGTGGCATGGAGCAGAGCTATTGCCGCGCGCCGGTCAAAGCGGCACTCTCCAAAGATGCGGAGGCGGCAGTGGATCGGGAATTGGCGGAAATCATGCACGCGGCCGGACTGAAGTAGTCCGGTTCCTGTCGCGGCAGTTGGCGTTTCTGCGTTATGTCGTGCGCGGGTGCCAGTTCTTCACAATCTGCAGCACGGCACGGACATAGGCGCATTCGCACCGGTTGGGGCAGGGCTCCAGGTCGTCCTCATGCAGGCAGTGCCCGGGGCATTGGGGGGTGCCGGTGAGTCGTTCCTTGAAGATGGGGCCGTGGTAGAGGTCCGTGAACTGGCCGGCGGCGATGGCGAAGGTGGTGCCGCAGGCCGGTGCATTGTGGTTGAAGAGGAAGAACCCGGCCTCCAGGTCATCGAAGTTCGGCTGGTACCCGATGACCCCGATACAGGGGTCATCCAGGAGCGCGTTGCGGTCCTGCCACAGCGTGCCGCATTTCGGGCAGACTTTGAGTGGAGTCTGGTCCGGCATTGCTCTCTCCGTCACGTAGCCTAAGATCCCGAGACGCTGCGCATAGTGCAGGAGAACTGGTACCCCGGGGCGGACTTGAACCGCCGACCAACAGTTTAGGAAACTGCTGCTCTATCCTGACTGAGCTACCGGGGCAGGACTTACGTGTAATATCGTGCCGGAACGGGGAATTGAAAGCACCGGCGGACGCGGGCTGTGACGCTGGTCCATGCCGCGTCGGACCTTGATTTCCATGCCCATTCCCGTACATTCCCCGCACAATGATGTTCCCCAGCCTATGCGAGAATGGAGAGGGCCGCCGTTATGGTTACCATCCGCCGATACCGTCGCGAGGATCGCGAGATCGTGAAGGACATCACGGCTGCGTCGTTCTCCGGTCGGTCTATTGACGAAAACATCGAGAAGCGATTCGGCCGCGTGGCCGGCAAGGATTGGCGCTGGCGGAAGAAGAAGTACGTGGATGTCGATCTGGCGCTCAACCCGGAGGGCGCGTTTGTGGCTGAACTGGACGGCGCAGTCGTCGGCTACATCACCACGGAAATCGACAAGGACGCGAGCATTGGGCGGATCCTCAACTTCGCGGTGCTGTCGACCTGTCAGAAGCAGGGGATCGGCAGACGGTTGATGGAGGCGGCCCTGGCCTACTTCCGAGAGACGGGGATGGAGTACGCGAAGATCGAAACACTGGTCCAGAACGAGATCGGCGCGCACTTCTATCCCAAAGTCGGCTTCGAGGAGATCGCGCGCCAGATTCACTACGTCATGCCCATGTCGAAGTGGCAGCCGCAGAGTGAGGGGGATGGGGGGAGTGAGTGAGTGGGTGAGTGGGGGAGTGGGTGAGTGTTCAGGGTTCAGGGAAATTGCCCGCGACACGTGGCGCTTGGTTGCGGCACTGTGCGGAACAGGATCACACCATGTCAGACATCACGCGTGAAGTTCTTCGGGAGGTGGATCGGCTTCAGGACGAATTGGTCGAACTGTGCCGGGCGTTGGTGTGGGCTAACACGGTCAATCCGTACGCCGGCGGGCGCATCACTGGGTTGGAGCGGAGCGGGCAGGACGTTCTTGAGCCGGTCATGCAGGGCCTTGGCGGCCGCACGCGGCGATTCGAGCCGCCGCCCGACATCTACCGGCGGGCCGATGCGGAGGCCAACGAGCGGGCGGGCAAGGGCTGGAATGGCATGTTGGTGCGTGAGCAATTCGCCGCCGCCGTGGCCGTGTACCTGGTGCAGCGTCTGGCCCGTGCCGCCGGGCGGGGATAGCGGTGCCCGTCAGGCTGGCGGTGCTGCTGAAAGCCTGGGGCAGGAACACCACTGGCGCCACTCCATAGGCGCCGCGTCGGGCGGTTCTGTCCCGAGCCGATGGAACGGCGGGTAGAGCGGAATGGTCTGCCGCGCCGATCCCGGTTGACTTCCTCCGAACCCCGGTTAGCCTATGTGCATGGATTCGTGTGTTCAGTACTCTCCCCCTGGCGTTGTGGGGTCTCGCTTTCCCGAGTGCGGTTGGGCCGCTTCCGTCTCGGGCGGGCGCGACGCTATCGGGCCGGCGTTATCGCCCCTAGGCTCGCGGACCTCGTCTCTTGGGTTGGGCGTCTGGCGTGGCGTGCCCGTGGCTGTTCTTGTCTTGGCGTTGTTCACCGCTACCGGTTGTGGGCGGCGCGAGACGTTGGTGGACCGCGGTAATCGGGACCAGGTCTTGTATATCGGCAACGGCACGGAGCCCAAGGGTCTGGACCCGCACCTGGTCACCGGCGTCACTGAGGGCAACATCATGGCGGCGCTGTTTGAGGGGTTGGTGAACGAGGACCCGGTGGACCTGCACCCGGTCCCGGGCGTTGCCGAGCGTTGGGACGTCTCTGATGACGGGAAGGTGTACACCTTCCACTTGCGCGGCAATGCGCGGTGGTCGAACGGCGATCCGGTGAGTGCGGCGGACTTCGTCTACTCATACCAGCGCATGCTGACCCCGACGCTGGCCGCCGAGTATGCATACATGCTGCACTGCCTGAAGAACGGCAAGGCCTACAACACCGGCACGCTGACGGACTTTGCCCAGGTCGGGGTGAAGGCCAAGGACGCCATGACCCTGGTCCTCGAGTTGGAGAATCCGGTGCCATACTTCCTCTCACTCTTGAACCACTACTCCTGGTGGCCGGTTCACCCTCCGACCGTGGAGAGATTCGGGGGCATGGCTGACCGCAGCGGAATGTGGACGCGGCCGGAGAACTTTGTCGGCAACGGTCCGTTTAGCTTGAAGGTCTGGCAGATCAGCCGCCGCATCATTGTCGAGAAGAACCCGACCTACTGGAACGCGGCAGTGGTGCGGTTGAAGCAGATTCACTTCCTGCCGATCGACAGTGCGGACACGGAGGAGCGTGCCTTCCGGGACGGGGCGCTGCACGTGACCAGCACCGTACCGCTGCACCGTATCGAAGACTATCGTACGCGTCACCCGGACCTCATCCGGTTTGACCCCTATCTGGGCACCTACTTCTACCGTTTGAACGCGGCGAAGCCGCCGTTGAACGACAAGCGGGTCCGGCGTGCTCTGGCGTTGGTGATCGACCGGGGCCAGATCGCGCAGTTCATCCTGAAAGCAGGGCAACGGCCGGCCCTGTGCTTCACGCCGCCGAACACGGCCGGATACTCGTGTCGGGTTCAGTTCGAGGGCACGGCGGACGAGGCCCGTAAGCTGTTGATCGAGGCGGGATATCCCGGCGGCAAGGGGTTCCCGACCGTGGAACTGCTGTACAACACCAGTGAGGCACACCGGGTCATTGCCGAAGCCATCCAGCAGATGTGGAAGAAGGAGCTGGGGGTTGACGTGAAACTGGTGAACCAGGAGTGGAAGGTCTACCTCGACTCGGTCAAGCGCCTGGAGTACCAGATTGCGCGCGCGGCGTGGATTGGCGACTACAACGACCCCAACACATTCCTGGACATGTGGGTCACGGATGGCGGCAACAACCGTACCGGCTGGTCCAATGCCGAGTATGACCGGCTTATCGACCTGGCTGGACGCACGGCGGATCCGGTGCGGCGGTTCGAGTATTTCCAACAGGCGGAGGCCATTCTCCTCGACGAACTGCCGATCATCCCCATCTACTTCTACGTGCGCAGCGTGTTGATGCAGCCGAGCGTGCGCAACTGGAATCCGACGATCCTGGATCACCATCCTTACGCGCATGTATATCTCGAGGCGACGAAGTGACCGCCGGGCGGCAGATGGCGAGCGGGTTCACAAATGCACAGATTGCTGCCGCGCGCGGCTCTGACAGAGGGCCACATTTGACGGATGCATAGCGTGGCTCTGAGTCGTGTGCTGTTGACGAGTACGGGAGCGCAGGGCATATTCCTCGGGTTTTGTTGGGACGTAGTTGAGGCGGCACGGGCCGCAGGCAGCAGTGCTGGCGCCGGAGTATCGTAAGGAGAGACGCCGGATGGCGGAGGCCAGAGACGAGACCATTGCACGGCTCCCGAAGATCGAGCTGCACCTGCACTTGGAGGGTGGCATTCGACGCAGCACGCTGTTGGATTTCGCCCCGCAACTCGGGGTGACCCGTGAGTCGCTCGAGTCTCCGGAGTGGGCGCAGCGCACCTTCCGGTTCCAGGACCTGGGGCACTTCCTGAAGACGATGCGGTTGTACACCAGCACCTGCGTCGGTACGCCCAAGGATTACGAGCGCACGGCGCGTGAACTGTTCGAGGACCTGGTCGCCGAGAACTGCCGCTACGCGGAGATCAGCTTTGACCCGACCCGGGGAATTCCTCTTCACATGACGTTCGAGGAGATCTTTGGCGCCATCTGCCGGGCGCGCGATTCCGTGCTCGCTGGGAAGACGATGCAGGTTGGGCTGATCGTCGCGTTTGCGCGCAGCCGCGGGGCCGAGGTGGCCGTGGAGTTTGCGCGGGCCGCGGCGGCGGCCAGGAACAGGGGCGTGGTGGGGATCGACCTGCACGGAGATGAACTGGCCGGGCCGGCCGAGGACTTTGCCGAGGCCTACGCGATCGCGCGCGACGCGGGGCTGGGGCTGCGGGCCCACGCCGGCGAGGCGGGCGGGGCGGACAGTGTCTGGTCCGTGATCCGCGGCTTGGGGGTGTCACGCGTCGCCCACGGCGTGCGGGCCAAGGAAGACCCGGCGTTGATGGAGTACCTGGAGACGCACGCAATTACGTTGGACATGTGCCCGGTCAGCAACCTGATGCTGGGCGTCGTGCCCGCGCTCGCGCAGCACCCGATTCGGGAGTTCTTCGACCGTGGCGTCCGCGTGACGGTTGGCACCGATGACCCGCTGTTCTTCGATACCACGATCACCGGCGAGTACCAGATCCTGGCCCGCGAGATGCATTTCACCCACGATGAACTGCGACGGATCACGCTGATGGCCGTCGACGGTTGCTTCCTTCAGCCCGCCGAAAAGGCCGTGCTGCGCCGCGACATCGAGCAAGGTTTCGACCGCGTCCTTGCCGGGGGCGCTTCGTAGGCCGTGTCTCGTCCTGCGTGTTGGCGTACGCGAAAGGCCCACCGCTGCCGTGGACATCGTTTACCAACCGGTTTCGGACGCGCAGATCGAGACGGTCAGGGCTTTGGCCGACCGTATCTGGCGCATCAGCTATCCGGGAATGATCACGCTCGAACAGATCGACTACATGCTCGGCTGGATGTACAGCCCGGAGACGTTGCGCGAGGAACTGTCCGGTGCATATCGATACGAACTGGTCGTGATCGACGGGCAGCCGTCCGGGTTCTTCTCCGTCTGTCCCAAGCCCGATGAGGGGTACCTCTACCTGTGCAAGCTCTACGTTCTGCCGGAGTTGCAGGGGCAGGGACTGGGGCAGCAGATGTTGGCGCACATTGCGGAGATCGCACGCGCGTCGGGGTTGGCGGAGATCCGGCTCAACGTGAACCGGCGTAACACCCGCGCGCTCCGCGCCTACGAAAAGTTCGGGTTCACGGTCCGCGAGTCGGTGACCAACGACATCGGTCATGGCTTCGTCATGGACGATTACGTGATGAGTTGCAGGGTGAGCGGTTGCGGCAGGGCCGGTGCGGCTGCGGATGATCTGCGGCTTCGAACTCACGCCCCGGCGCGTCCGCTTCGAGGACGGCAGCACCTGAGTTCCTGACCGGATGGAGCGCCCGTTCGTGTGGGTCGATGCCGAAGGGCAGCCGGACTGGCTGTTCGTCGCGGTGTGGCGAAAGGACGAGAATCGTTCCTGGAACCTGGCGCTGCCGCTCCGGCAGTGAATCTTACCCACGGGATCACGCCGAAGCGCCAACGCCGCGTCACTTCTTGATGTGTCCCCAGAGGTCGTCCTCGTTGGCTTGAATGCTCTCGCAGGTGTTCCAGCCGACGTGGGCGTCGAGGTAGAGCAGATTGCTGCCGCGACCGTGCCGCGGGTCGAGATAGGTGAGGAAGTAGGTCAACGCGGGATCGCAGACAGGGCAGCGCACGATTGGGACGGTGACCGGGTTTGTCTGGTAGATATCGAGCATGACCACCACTTCGCTCGGGCGCACGAACTGCGTCATCCGACACATGCCGCTGGTCCCGGTGTACGGAGAGGTCGTCACCCAGTTGCAGTCGCGCATGACGTGGCGCTCGTTGATGCCATAGCCCCAGACAATACCGTTGCAGGCCTGCGCTTTGGGCGCACCGGCCGGGCACTGCCAAAGGACGTCGGCCTCACGTCCGCCCTGGCGCCGCATTTGCGTCGTCCACTTCTGGTCGTAATTGCAGACGGCAGGCAGCCCCCAGCATTCACCCATCGTACGCGGCGGCAGCCATTCGTCGTAGTCCGACGTGTACGAATACAGGATCAAGCCGATCTGCTTGAGGTTGGCCGCGCAGTTGGCACGGTGCGCGCGGTCCTTGGCGTTCCGCAATGCGGGAAGCAGCATGGACGCCAGAATCGCGATGATCGCGATGACCACGAGCAGTTCGATGAGGGTGAAGAAGCGGCGGCCAGGTTCCTGCGTCAACTCTCTCATCGTGTAGCCCTCCAAAATCCTCTCTTCCTTCCTGCTGAGACCGCAATCGGAATTGGGCCGCGCAGTTCGCTCCGCCTACTCTGGACATTGTACCCACATTGCATGTGGAAAACAAGCAGCGCCCCGTTACCGCCGCAGCTTCCTGACCGTGCTGCCGGGGACCAGGTGCACGGGAATGACGTCCCTGATAGGTTCCGGCCGTCGGCCTTCGATGCGGTCCAGAAGCAGTTCCGCGGCGCGTGCACCGACCTCGAACGGGTGCTGGTCGACGGTGGTGATCCGGTGCGGACGGTGGAACTCCGTGACATTGCCGATTCCGGCGACGGACACGTCCTCCGGCACGCGCCGGCCGCGCTCGAGCAGCATCCAGATTGCGTGGGCTGCGGGCGGGTCACAGTCGTAAGCAATAGCGGTCACTTTCGGCCAGGTCGCGAATATGCGGTCGAGGATGACGGGCGATTGCGCCGTCTCGAACGTGGTGCGGACAATGCGCGACTCGGCGTCCTTGATCCCCGCTTCGGTGAGCGCGTCATGGAAGCCGTCGGCGCGTGGGCCGGTGAACCCGGACAGCGCATGGCTGACGAAGACGATACGGCGGTGGCCCTGGTCGAGCAGGTGCCGGGCCAGTAACCGGCCGGCCTCGTACTGGTCGCAATCGACGAACTCCCAGTCTTCGCCCGGCTTGGGTCGGTTGTCCAGGCTCACCACGGGAAAGGGCAGGCCATTGAAGCGCGTCTGCACGGCGAGCAGTCCGAGTATGCCGCTGCGTGCCAGGCGGCGCTCGAACGGCGGCCCGCCCTGGGCCCCGGGTGAGCCGAAGTACTGCACCAGGTAGCCGCGGGCCAGCGCCACCTGTTGCGCACCCCGCAGCATTTCCCAGAAGTAGGACAGCGTGTGTCCCTGGAAACAGCCGATCGCACCCTTGAACCCGCCGTCCTCCCAGGCCACGACCGTGCCGCCGCGACCGCGCGAGCGCCGGCAGTAGCCTTGGCCGACCAAGATGCCGACCGCCTTGTTGGCGGTCAGTTTGTTCACCCCGAACCGCTTGCCCAACTCGCCCTCGGCCGGAAGCTTGTCGCCCTTCCGCCACCGTCCATCGCGGATCTCGCTGATCAGGGCATCCGCCACTTGCTGTTGCTTCGGTAGGTTGGGACTGGATTGCGGCATGCGGTGCTCTCTGTTCACTGAATCGCCTCTCGCAATCCTCGTCGCAATCGTCTTTCGATGATTGCCACTTCCCGAAGTCCAGGTCGAGGAGCGTTTGCGCAGACGACTATTGGCGCGTCATTCTTCTCTCATGGCTAACGTGTCGAAACCGCATCCCGCGGCCACCCGTATCCCGGACCGCGGAAAGGGCGTGTCGATTTAACCACCCCAGGTGCGCGACCACGCCCAACGTGGCCGGACCGGCTCGGTCCGGCATGCGGGAGCGAGCCGCTCCCGCCACTCTGGAAGGCCTGCTGCCGCACTAGATCGACACGCCCTAAACGCGGAACTACGAGCCTGGGGCGTTGCTCGTCTGGGCCTGTGTTGAAGGAAAGCGGCCTTCTCACACGATGGATGCTTGCCGTAATAAACGAGTTATTAACTGATTTTCAACTAGTCCATTGAAATATCGCGGGGTTTGTGGTAAGGTCCGATGTGTGGTGGGCTGCTGCGCCGTGCACGTCGGTCTGCGATGGCCGTGGGGTGCGTGCAGGCACCCGTTGGCGGAAGGAGTTCCAGAGTATGAAAAGACGCCGTTTCACGCTCATCGAGTTGCTGGTCGTGATTGCCATCATCGCGATTCTGGCGAGCCTGCTGCTGCCGGCGTTGGGCAAGGCTAAGGAGCGGTCGCTGACCGCGCTTTGTTCGTCACGGCTCAAGCAGCTCACGGTCGGGTTCATAGGGTACGCGGACGATTTCGACGAGTACCTGCCCTCGACGTGGAACGCCACGGACGGCACATGGGCGAAGTTCCTCTCGAACCAGAAGTACTTCGCCGCGGGCGGCACCCAGATTCTCGTGGAATTGGACAACAACATCCTCTACTGCCCTGCGAACCGGAGCCCGGAGTCCCTGGCGTGGGGGACGAGTTGGAGCACGAACTACCAGGCCAACGCGGACGCCATGGGCTGGAACCAGTTGCCGTTCCGCCGGCTGGCCAAGATCCAGAAGCCCAAGGAAACGCTCATCGCCATGGACGCGCAGGACACGGGCTACTTCTCCTACGCGTTCATGGTCCCGGTGGCGGGATCGCGGAACCCGTACCTGCACCAACGGGGTGGGAACGCGCTGTTTTTCGATTCGCACGTCGAATGGCTGCCGTGGAGCCAGAACAAGCAGCCGCTGTTCTGGCCGTGATGCGGCGGCGGGGTTCCCGCCTCTCTTCATGTTCGGGATGAGGCACATGGGACTCATGAGACCCATGTTGCGGAGGAGGCTCGGGATGATCTGGCTGGGTGTGATGCTGGCAGCCGCGACCGCAGCGGCGGGTGACAATGCCTTGGCGGCGTCCGTCGAGAACCGGGTCCGTGCGGCGACCGAGCCGCTCCTGGCCGCGCCCCCGGCCTCACCTTCAGCGGTCGATTTCCACGACCAGGTGCGCCCCGGGACCTGGACCGAAGTGTGGCCTGGCGCGGACGGCAAGAGCGAAACGCGCACGGTCAATGGCGAGATCTGGACGGCCGCCATCCAAGCGGCTCTCGACCGACACAAGTCCGTCTTCCTGCCGGCCCGTGAGCAGCCCTATTACCTCGACGCTCCTATCGTGTTGAGTTCCGGCTGCCGGCTCCTGGCGGATGCGAAGGCCGAGATTCGCCTCAAGCCGGGGACGAACACCTGCATGGTGCGGAATGCGCACGTCGCCGGGTTCCAGGATCGGCCGGTGCCCGCGGAACTGCAGCCGGACACTGACATCTTCATCCAGGGCGGCGTCTGGACGACCCTGGCAACGACGCCGCGTGAGTCCAACGGCAACCGCCGCGGCCGTGCGGACAGCAAAGACTCTATTCCCGGCTGCCACGGCGTGATCCTGCTGCAGAACGTGCAGCGTGTCGTGGTGCGTGATCTGACGATCCGCGCGAGTCGGTCGTTTGGCGTACACATTGGCACGGCCAGCGAGTTCCTGGTCGAGAACCTGACGTTCGAAGAACACCGTCGCGACGGCGTGCACTGCGACGGACCGGCCAGCTTTGGGATCATCCGCGGCATCCGTGGCAAGACGGGCGACGACCCGGTGTCGCTGCTGGCGTGGGACTGGCGTAATTACTCGGCCAGTTTCGGTCCCATTCATCACCTGCTGGTGCAGGACGTGAGCGGCGCGCCGTTGGCGGCGCAGTCGACCGATGCCATCCGCCTGCTGCCGGGGGTGAAGCGGTTCGCCGACGGTGCCACGCTCGACTGCCCGATCACCGACTGCGTACTCCGCAACCTGACCGACATCCGCGAGTTCAAGCTCTACGACCAGCCGAACCTGGAACTGGGGCGCGACAACGACTTCAGCGCGGCGGTGGGCGCACTCCGCAACATCCATTTCCAGCGTCTCACGTTCAACCGCCCGGGCAGCATCCAGATCCACGCCGAAACAGACGGGCTGACGGTGCGCGACGTGAGCCTGGCTTTCCCGGTCGCGTCCGACTACCGGCTCGTGTTCATCGGCCCCCAGTCCGTGACCTACAAGCACAAGCCCGACAATCCGTCGACGTGGACGGAAATCTTCTCGCCTGACCGCGACTGCACCGTGCGCCACCTGCGCATCGAGAATGTCCGCGCTCTGCAGGACGGCAAGCAGGTCCCCGTGGTCGATCCGTATGCGATGGTCAAGACCGTCGAGCAGAAGCTGAACCCCGACTACCCCAGGACCACGCCGCGCGGCGGGACAGGGAAAGGGATTTGGGAGCGGTAGGCGTCGTGTGGTCTGGAGTAGTTCTGGTCGTGGCGTTGGCGGCGCCCCGTCGGCGCCCCGAACCTTGCACTCACCCGATCCTGGCTCTATCTTCCCCGGGGTTTCCGGAAAGCAACTCCCGTTACGAGCGGTTCTGTTGCGCGCCATGGATGTGCGGGGATATACCCGCGCTTCGCGTCCGGTTCCCGCGGGGTGATGCTGCAGCACGGGGTGCGCCATCTGCTCTATCACCAGCCCCAGCGGTCGGTGCTGCCGGAAGAGCACACGGGTAACCACTGGGTCGCGGACCGCACGATTGAATTCCTCCGCGCTCACGCCGGCCGGCCGTTCTTTCTTTGGTCAAGCTGGATTGCTCCGCACCCACCGTTCAACGCGGTGGACAAGTGGGCGGAGTTCTACGACGCCGAGCGGATGCCGCTGCCGCTCGAGCATCCGGATGAAGTCGTCTCCGCCCACGCGCTCGCCATGCGCCACCTCGCTGACGTGGATGCGAACCCGGAGCGCAAGGCGCGGCGCGTGCGCCGCATGAAGGCGTGCTACTACGCGCAGGTCAGTCACATCGACGAGAACATCGGCCGGATCCTGGCGGCGCTCGACGAACTCGGACTGGCCGATGACACGCTGGTGATTCTCACCGCCGATCACGGCGAAATGCTCGGTGACCACGGCGCGTGGCAGAAATCCTGCGGCTACGAAGGAGCCTGGGCGATTCCCATGCTCCTGCGTTGGCCGCGCCGGCTTCCGCGCGGGCAGCGTCGCCGAGAACTCGTCACGCTGCTCGACGTGCTGCCGACCTGTCTTGACGCGTGCGCTGTACCGTACCCGGACTTCCCGGTTGCGCTGCCCGGCGCGAGCCTGCTCGACAGCGACCATCTGCCCGGTCACGACGTGGTGATCGGCGAGGAGTACACGGGCAAGCACCGGTACCTGGCGATTCGCGACGAGCGCTACAAGCTGGTCTACTGGTTCCACAACGGCAGCGAGGAATTGTTCGACCTCGTCAGCGACCCGCACGAGTTCCACAACCTGACTCGCACATCCATGTCCCCCGAGGCACGCCAGGCGCGCGACCGGCTCTACGCCAGGATCGTGGCGTTCGAGAACACCAACGGCCCCGAACCTGTGGGAGAGAAGCTGCCCGACTTCGGTATTCCTGATCCGTGGGGCCGCCGACGCAATTCCCAGTTGCCGTCGTGGCCACCCAACCTGATCCACGCGAACGAGACGGCAGCGCTGAATGACTTCGATGCGGAGATCCTCGCCGCCATTGCCAAGGAACCCGACACACGCCTTTCGGAACTGGACCTCGATTTCTGGGTTGGGCAAGGCGGTTCCGCGCGGCTCGTTGAGCGCCTGCGCCGGGGCGAACTGCCCTGACCTGGTGTCCTCCGTCTTGAGCTTTCCTTTTGCCCGCCGCCGCCGTATTGTATGAACTCGGCCGGCGGCGGCTGGCAGGGGGGCGGAACCGGTGCCGGCCGTTTCACGGCAGAATAGCAACACGGTGAGGTCCAATGTTCAGTCACGAGTTGATCCATCGGCTGTACGAGTGCGCCAGTATCCGGCGCTGGAACGACCATGTGCGACCGGTCGAGTTCAGCGAACTGGACAAGCAGGCGCACAAGATGATCATCGCCTATGTCCTGGCCAAGTTCGAGCCGGCGGCGCGGGGCGAGAAATTCGACTGGTTGCGGTTTATCGAGGGCGGCATCTTCGAGTTCCTGCACCGGATTATCCTGACGGATATCAAGCCGCCCGTGTTCCACAAAATGATGCGCGAGAAGGGGCCGGAGCTGAACCGCTGGGTGCTCGAGCGGCTCGGGCCGGAGATTGCCGACGTCAAGGGCGGGTTCCGGGAAAACTTCGAGCGGTACCTGTTCGATGCGGAATACGCGCCGCTGGAGAAGCGGTTGCTCAAGGCGGCGCACTACCTGGCGACGCAGTGGGAATTCAACATCATCTACAAGGTCTGCCCGTTCGTGTACGGCATCGAGAAGACGAAAGAAGAGATCGAGGGGCAGCTCGAGGACTACTACGATCTGCAGGGCGTGCAGAAGATCTCGCTGGGCGGCAAGGCGGCCGGGTTCATGAGCCTGTGCGGGCAGTTGCGGTTTCAGCGGCGCTGGTCGCAGTCGCCCCGGGTCCCCGAGACCTCCGTGCTGGGGCACATGCTGGTGGTGGCGGTGATGACCTACCTGTGTCTGCGCGAGATCGAGGCCTGCGACAAGCGCGTCTGCAACGGGTTCTACGGGGCGCTGTTCCATGACCTGCCCGAGGTCCTGACGCGCGACATCACCTCGCCGATCAAGGGTGCGGTCGCCGGTTTGGAAGGGATCATCAAGGAGTACGAGCAGCTCCAGGTCGAAGAGAAACTGCTGCCGCTGCTGCCGCACTCCTGGCACCGCGAAATCAAGTACTACATGGAAGACGAGTTCGAGAATCGGATCGTCAAAGACGGCAAGGTGGTGAAAGGTTTGTCTTTCGAAGCGCTGCACACGCAACACAACACGGCGGCAGACAATCCGGTGGACGGTGAACTCATCCGTGCGTGTGATCACCTGGCTGCATTCATAGAGGCATGTCTTTCGATGCGGTATGGGATCAGCTCCCGGCATCTCGAAGAGGGCCGGAAGCGGTTGTTGCAGAAGTACCGCAAGCAGACGATCTCCGGCATTCATTTCGGTGCACTCTACGAGGCGTTTGATATCGACGGTCTGCCGGGGCTGTAGCGCGGAGCAAGGGGGAAGAGGTTTCAGGTTTCGGGTGTCAGGTGTCAGGGGAAAACCGGAGTGCGGAGGAAGGTGGGGGGCGTGATTGAGTGTGTGGGTATGCGAGTGGGGGGGGGAATGTCTTCGCCCCCCGACCCCCGACACTCGTCCCCAGGCAATCGTAGGGCTAAGGGTTCAACTTGGAGAAGGCACCCATGCCACGAGGATTCAGACCTGTCGATGTGCGTCCGTACCAGTTGATGTGTATTGTCTGCCGGTTGGGGGACGGGCACCCTCCGGGTGATCTTGGCATGCCGAACCTGACCAACCTCTTGCGCAAGGTCCGGCGCAACCCGATCCTGCCGCTGCGGTTGCGCTGCAACGTGGACAGCATTTACGCATACCAGAATCCAGGCCGGGCGGAGGACACACCCGAGGGCGAGTTGTTCAACGACAAACGCGATCTGGACATCGTGCAGAAGCTGGGGCTCGTGCCGGGCGATACGCGACCAGCGATCGACCTGTTCGACCGGCTTCTGGAGAAAGTCCCGACGGCAAAGGGTGTCTGCGGCTATGAGACCGTGACGTCCGAGACGTGGCAGGGCTGCGCGCGGGCGTGCGGTGGGAACTACGAGAAGGGCCATGCCCTGGGCTTGAAGGCCATCATCCCGCCGCGGGACTCCGGCGAGAAGGCTCGGGTCAAGGGCGCTTCCGCCGCGGAGGTCCTGGCGGCTGGTTCACTCCGCATCCGGCCGCACCACCTGATGTGTATGACCTGTTTCCACGGCGGCAAGGAGACATTGGCACCGATCCAGGAAGACAACCTGTTCGAGGCGATCGAGGCGATCCGGAAGAACCCAGACATCCCGGTGACGCTCATTCCGGGTTGCTGCATGATCTGCACCCCGTGTTCGTTGTTCAACCCGAAGACGGGGTTGTGCATCGGCGGCAAGAGCATGGGATTGCGCGACCAGAAGAAGGACCTCGACGTACTGCAGAAACTGGGGTTGAAGTACGGTGACACGCTGCCGGCGCGGCAGCTCTACGAACGGCTCTACGCGCGGATCCCCTCGACGCGTGACGTATGCGCCTACGGTGACGGTGAGGTGCGCGGCTACGAGTGGCGAGCCTGCGGCGGTCCGGAAGGCAACGCAGGGTATCCCAAGGCGCGTGCGGCGAAGCTCGGGATCCGGGGGTAGGCGGGGGCGGTCATTTCTTGGCGGACAGCAGGCTGTCTTGGGGTTTAGCTTCCGCGTGGGCGTACATGGCCATCTGTGCGGCGGCGGCGGCGATTGCCACGTCGGCGGTGGACGGGTCGCTGACGCTTAATGCGGCATACCGGATCCGCTGCGCCTTGGCGATGGTCGCTTCTGGATTGCCTCTGACGACTCCGGTGTCGACGTCCACGCGCCCACCGACAGCGTAGAGCTTGCCGTCGGGGCCGGCTTCATACTCGTACTTCGGGCCTCCCCGGGCCAGTTCCCCGGCGGCGGCGGCGTGGGTCGCCTCATGTCTCCGGACCTCCGCGTCACGCTTCTTGAGCCTGTCGACCTCCTGGCGCTCGGCCTCGGTCAGGCGCTGGCCGGTGATGCCCCTCGGTTCGTCCGTGCGCGGGGGCTGCTCGGACTCGTCGGCAATCTTGCTGCCGGCGCCTGCGCGTCTTCCACTCTCTGCGACTTCGGCAACGAGAAGCTTCCGCGCACTTGGGGAAAGGTTCAGCTTGACCGTATCATGCTCGCTCGGCGGCTTCCGCGATGGCGGCATCGGGAATGCGCGGTCGTTCTCGGTCGTGTCGCGTCGCTCGCTTTCCATGGACGTCTGGCCAAGCGACGACACCGAACCGATCAGCGGGGCAAAGCCTATGACACGTAAGGCGTCCATATTCTCCCGACACTTCCAGAAGGGGCGACGCTCGGGCGAAGGCGTACCCGCTTCTTTTTCAAGTTATGATTATAATCTCGGTCACGCGGACCAGAAATTTAGGCGGACACGGTTTCGGCCGTCGGGAAACGTCTTGCTTTGATGGTGATGCGTCAGTGGCAGGTGGAGGGTGTCAATCCAGACGGCTCGCGAGGCCGCTCGCCCTCCATCGGTTCACTCTCAGGTTCTGCCTGGAGGGCGAGCGGCCTCGCGAGCCGCCCACCCACGACTGACGCATTACCTTTGATGTCCGTGCTGCAGTGGCATGGCAGGATCGGAGGCGGTATCGTACGGGTTCCTGCAGGTCGCGGTGGCGGGGTGAGTTGGACGGCGTTCCGGCAGGGCTGTCCGGACGCCGCCATACGGTTGGAGCGCGTTTGTTGAGCCGCGAGTACTGCCATGGGTGGCGAACGGTAAAGGAGGACGCATGACACCGCGCGAAATCGTGATTGCGAATATCGAGTGTCGCTGCGAAGGCCGCATAGGCTTCAACTTCAGCGGCGACCGGCTGAATGATTTCACGGGCGGTGGGGTGGCCCACAACATCCCGACGAAGAAGTGGGTGGAGGATGATGTCGAGTTCTCGACCGACGTGTGGGGCAACACGTGGCACCGGCTCAAGAACCTGTCGGCTGGCGGCGAGGTCTTCAAGCCCGTCCTGGAGGACTGGAGTGCGTTGGATGGGCTGAAACTGCCGGACCTCGACAACCCGGCGTACTACGACGGCGCGCGCAAGGTCGGGGCTTCGGACACGGACAAGTTTCGCGTCGGCTGGATGCCCGGTTGGCCGTTCGCGATCTGCCGCTACATGCGCAAGATGGAGATCTACTTCGTCGACCTGATCGCCGAACGCGAGTGCATCGATATCCTGCACGACCGTGTGACCACACTGCTGGAAGGCGTGATCGACCGGTTCGGTGAAGCGAAGATGGACGGGATCTTCTACTGTGAGGACCTGGGCATCCAGGACCGGACCCTGATGAGTCCGGCCATGTGGCGCGACATCTTCCGGCCGCTGTACGAGCGGCTCTGCAACCGCGCGCACAAGTCCGGCATGAAGGTCATCCAGCACTCGTGCGGGTACAACTACGCCCTGGTCGACGATCTATGCGACGCGGGGGTCGACTGCCTGCAGTTCGATCAACCGGCCGTGTACGACATGCCCGAACTGGCGAAGAAACTGCGGAAGCACGGCGTGGGTCTTTTCGCGCCCTGCGATATCCAGAAGGTGCTGCCGACGGGCGACCGCGCGTTGATCGAGCGCGAAACGGAGCGGCTGGTGAAGACGTTCCGTGGCGGGTTCCTGGCCAAGAACTACGGCGACCTGCACGGCATCGGTGTCGCGCCCGAGTGGGATCAGTGGGCTTACGAGACGTTCGTGCGCGTCGGCGCGCCGGAACTGGCCGGGTAGGCGGTGGCCGAGAGGGAAGGCCGGGTGCCATCGATGGTGTCGATGATCTCGATGATCTTCAGTGTCGGACGCTGAATGCTGAGCCCTGAACTCTGCGCCCGGCGTCACCGCGAGGGGCCGCTGGGCGTAGCGCGAAACGAACGGAGCCGGGAGTGAGCGGCATGGGTGTTACCACGGGCAGTAACAGACTGCACGGGTTCCTCTGGCTCGGGGCGCCGTTGCTTCTCGCGCTCTGCGTTCTGGCCGGGTCTTCCGGTTGGGGCTTGCCGAACCTTGATACGGAGATCGGGCGCAGCATCTTGGATCTGCGGTTGCAGCGGGTCGTTGCCGGGTTTCTGGTGGGCGCAGGACTATCCTGTGCCGGCGCGGTGTTCCAGGCGCTGCTGCGGAATCCGCTGGCCGAGCCTTACGTGCTGGGCGTCAGCAGCGGCGGTGCGCTGGGCGCTGCGATTGCCATTCTGAGCGGGTTAAGTCTGCGCTTTGTCTTCGCCGTCCCCTCTCTGGCGTTTGTCGGGTCTGGCCTGACTCTGATCCTCGTCTACTGGCTGGCCAGTCACGGCGGAACGGCGTCGGTCTACAGCCTGATCCTCAGCGGCGTGATCGTCAGTTCGGTGGCGTCGAGCCTGCTGATGTTCCTGATTTCGGTCGCGCCGGTCGAAGGGTTGCACTCGGTCATTTGGTGGATGCTGGGGAATCTTGAGGTCGAGTCGTTGGCGCTGCTGTTGTGGGCAGGTGTGCCGATTGCCGTTGGGATTGTGGCTCTGTGGCTCATGTCGCCAGAGTTGAACGCGCTGACGCTGGGGCAGGAAATGGCGCACTACCTGGGCGTGCGCACGCGGTTGATCGTGGTCTGTGGCCTGGTGCTGGCCACCATCATGACCGCCGCGGCAGTGGGCGCGTCGGGCCTGATCGGGTTTGTGGGGTTGGTCGTACCGCATGCGGCAAGGCACCTGGTCGGGGCGGACCACCGGCGGCTCTTCCCCGCGGCGGCGGTCGGCGGTGGTACGTTTCTGGCCGTGTGTGACGCCTTGGCGCGGTCCGTGATCCCGTCGGTGGAAATCCCGGTCGGAGTGATCACGGCGTTCGTTGGCGGACCGTTCTTCCTGATCATACTGCACCGAAAACGCAAGGCGGGTTGGATCGCATGACAGCGGCGATCACATGTCAAAACCTGAGTGCCGGGTACCTCGGGGTGCCGGTGCTGCGCGACGTGTCGTTCAGCATTGCCGCGGGCGAAATGGTTGGGGTGCTGGGGCCGAACGGCGCCGGTAAGACGACTTTGTTCCGGGTCCTGACCGGCCTGCTTGAGCCCAGGGCCGGGGAGGTCACGCTGTTCGGGCGGCGTTTGGCCAGTGTCTCCGCCGCGGAGCGGGCAAGTCTGGTGGGCGTGGTGCCCCAGGAACTCGAGACCCCCATGGCGTTTGCGGTGGCCGAGATTGTCATGATGGGGCGCACGGTGTCGCTCAACCGCTGGCGGCCACCCTCGGCCAGCGACGCACAGCAGGTTGAGCAGGCCATGCGCGAGGCCGACGTGCTGCACCTGCGGGACCGGCCATTCCCCGAACTGAGTGGCGGAGAGAAGCAGCGCGTGCTGATCGCCATGGTCCTGGCTCAGGACCCGAAACTGATCCTCCTCGATGAGGCTACGTCGCACCTCGACTTGAGCCATCGGCTCGAGATTCTCGAGTTGGTGGAGCGCCTCAACCGCGAGCGCGGCGTGACCGTCCTGATGAGCAGTCACGACCTGGCTCTGACCGCGGAGTTCAGTCGCCGACTGCTCCTTGTGGATGCGGGCCAGATCGCCGCGGATGGGCCGCCGGACTCCGTCCTGCAGAGCGAGACGCTGCGGACCGTGTTCCGCTGCGATGTCCGCGCCAAGCGCGATCCGGAAACCGGCGCACTGGTCGTATTCCCCGTGCGCACGCGGAAGCGGTGAATCCGTAGTCAGTTATCAGTGAACCGTAATCAGTGAACAGTGAACCGGGAATCACTGACCACTGACCACTGACCACTGACCACTGATCACTGACCACTGACCACTGATCACTGACCACTGACCACTGACCACTGATCACTGACCACTGATCACTGATCACTGATCACTGATCACTGATCACTGATCACTGATCACTGATCACTGATCACTGATCACTGCCAACTCCCGGATTTCCAGTTGCCCCACTTCCGTCTCACTTCACCTTCATGGGCAAGCCGGCGACGAGGAAGAGGACTTCGTCTGCCACGGCGGCGAGGCGTTGGTTCACGCGGCCGAGCACGTCCCGGTAGACGCGACCGAGGGGAGTGGGGGGGACCAGGCCCAGGCCGACTTCGTTGCTGACCACGATCCACAGGGAACTTTTGGACTGGCGCCAGGCGTCCAGCAGGGCATCCACCTCCGCTACGGCTTCCTGCTCGGCACGGCAGGCGTCGGGCGTTTCGCCGTGCACGACCGCGACGTTGCTGACCAGCAGCGTCATGCAGTCGACGAGCACGACCTTGGCGTTGCCGGAGACCGCGGTGATGCGGGACCCCACCTGCCGGGGCGTTTCGAGGGTGCGCCACCCGACTGGCCGGTCCGCCTGATGCGCGGCGATCCGGGTGCGCATCTCGCTATCCAGCGCCTCGGCGGTGGCCACGTACAGCACGCTGGCGCCGCCGGTTTCCAGAGCCAGATTCTGCGCGTACGAACTCTTGCCGCTGCGCGCGCCGCCAAGGATGAGAGTCAGGTGTGGCATGATGGTGGCCTCGTCTGAGACGGTGTGAGTGAGTGTGTGAGTGTCGGGGCCCCCGATGATCTCGACGATCTCGAAGGTTCCGATGGTGCCCGTTCTTAGCCTTCAATCGCCGCCGTCGTTGAGGATCTTCAACGATGACAGCAGGTCCGCCTGGCTGAATACCTCGACGGTCAGAACGCCGGTGAATTGCGTTCGCAGCAGGTCAAGGACCGGCCGCAGGTCTTCGGTCGGCACGTGCGTGAGCGAGGCGTGGTCGCGCGTCGCGATCCCGTGCAGGTGCACGACGCGGGTCCGGTCGGCCCACTTCTGCAGGTGAGCGACGGGGTCTTCCTTCCGCAGCCAGAGGTGTCCGACGTCGACGGTGCGGCTCACGGGAACGCGCTCCAAGACCGGTGCGAATAGTTCCGGGTCCCAGCGCTCCACGTTTTCGATGCAGAGCAGGTGCGGACTCCGCACCCAGGCAGCGACAGTCTCCAGGGCGCGAGTGGACTCGTCCTGCCAACGCTGCAGTTCGGTGTCGGGTGGCATGCCGTTCAGGAACAGGCGCCCGTCCAGGTGCAGCGTGTAGGCGAACGGGTCGAGGTCGTGCGTGGCGTCGATGACACGCCGGGCCTTGAGCAGGGACACATCGCCGTCCGTGCCGCCGTCGCCGAGGCGCAGGTCGAGCGGCAGGTGCACGGTGTAGGTGATGCCGTACTGGGCGGCGAGATCCGCGAGCCGTTGGCGCAGAGTGGCATCCGGCAGGTTGCTGCCGTGCTCGTCGGTCTCGAACAGCACCAGTTGCACGTCATCGACCAACGGCGCCAGATACTCGACGTTCGGCAGAATGTCCGCCGGAATGATGTATGAGGTTGTGCCGATGCGGAACATGTCTGCATCCATGTCATTGAGCCCTCAAGACGATGCCAATTGGGCTCTGCCCAAACCCGCTGGAGGATCGTTGACCCTCCAGACCTCCCAATGGCGATTCGCATTCAAGGCGGCGGATACCCGCCGCCCTGAATGCGAATCGCGATGTGGGGTCCGGGGAGTCGATGATTTCCCGGCGGGGGTTTGGGGGCAGAGCAACCCATTCGCGTCATCTTGAATGCACATAGGGACTACATCCCTTGCGGCAGCGTGCACGCTGAAACCAAGACCACGGTTTCGACCCATTCGACGGTTGCACCATACACGTCCCCGGTGACGCCGTCGAGTCGTGACACGGCCAAACGGCAGTAGAGGAGCATGGCCACCAGGGCGCTGGCCAGCAGCATCAGCCCGCGGAGTCCGAACGGCAGGCAGGCGAGGGCGGTGATGGTTGTGGCCAGCATGACCTCGCGCAGGCCTAAGCCTTGACGGAATTTCGCGGCCATACCCTCCTGTTTCGCCAGCGGGTAGCGCCAAGCGGCGATGGCGATGGCCCAGCGGCCCAGGATCGGTGCCAGGAACAGGGGCGCCAAGGCGTATGCCGTGTTGCCCCGAATGATCAGGCTCTGAATGGCGCCGATTTTCAGCAGCAGCAGCAGGACCAGGCCGGTTACGCCGAAGCTGCCGAGGTGCGGGTCCTTCATGATCTGGAACCGCTTCTCCTTCGGGACGGCCGCGAACAGCGCATCGGAGCAATCCGCCCAGCCGTCCAGGTGCAGGCCGCCGGTCAGCGCGGCCCAGGCCGTGACGAGCAGGACACCCGGCAGCATGGGTACGGTATGGAGGCCGCCGAGTTGCGCCAGGCCCAGCGCGGCGGCCCACAGAAGTGCACCGAGCACCGCGCCGACGAGCGGGAACCAGCCGACCGTGCGGGCTGCCACCACGCTGTCGTCCCAGGTCGCGCGCACCGGGATGACCGTGAGCAGACTGAGTGCGCGGAGGAAATTGGTCATGGCGGGGCTCCAAGTTATTCTTGCGCGGGCCCTTAGCGGCTACCTCTGCAACAACATGTCTGCCGTAAGGGGTGTCGTGGCTCATGGGTCATTGCGTCACTGAGTCACGGATTCGGACCGCGGCGGCGCACCGCGCCACCGCGGCTGGACGCAATGACTCACGACTCATGCCCCGCGACACCCGACACCCGACACCCGACACCCGACACCCGACACCC
>Ga0156402_1433_pt1 | contig 92593 bp, 62 predicted proteins | sample RifOxyA3_FD_108045 | JGI IMG/M metagenome (GOLD analysis project Ga0156402, IMG submission 108045) | Lentisphaerae bacterium RIFOXYA12_64_32 | reverse complement strand
GACCGGCTCGCTCCGACACCCGCGGGAGCGAGCCGCTCCCGCCACGTTGGCCATCTACCGCCCAACCGTGCACCCGCGACTCCCATGTTACTCGCGTGTCACTCTGCGCCGCCGCCCGCTTGCGCCAGACTGCCCGCCCGGCAAACCGAAATGCGCCACAATGACGCACTTGCCGCGGGGCGGTCGTGGAGAGCCGTTTTTCTTTTAACGCTCTCCAGCAACATGTTACAGAATATCTCATGTCCATTGGCAGCGCGAGTGCTAAATTGTGTAGCGGATAGGCGGGCCGACGCCACGAGACGCTTGCCTGGAGGACCACACGATGAACCCGACGGAGAAATTCACTCAGAAGTCGCAGGAAGCCTTGGCCGCGGCGCAGCAACTTGCCGCCACGCAGGGGCACCAGGAGATTCTGCCCCTGCACCTGTTGTCGACGTTGCTGACACAGGACGAGGGGGTGGCGCCTGCCATTCTGGAGAAGCTCGGCAAGGACGCCAGTGGCCTCGCCGCGCGCGTAAACAGTGAACTGGAACGTCTGCCCAAGGTCAGCGGTCCGGGGTCGTCGCAGGTGTACGTGTCGCGCGTGCTGTCCATGGTTCTGCAGCAGGCCGAGGCCGAAGCCAAGTCGCTGAAGGACGAGTTTGTCAGTGTTGAACATCTGCTGCTGGCCCTGATCGAGAAGGCGCCCGAAGCGGCCCGTTTACTCCAGGCTGCCGACGTGAACCGCAACAGCATTCTGACCGTGCTCAAGGACGTGCGCGGCAATCAGCGCGTCACCTCGCAGACGCCCGAGACCACGTTCAACGCGTTGCTGAAGTACGGCCGCGACCTGACCCAACAGGCGCGCCAGGACAAGCTCGACCCGGTCATCGGCCGCGACGACGAGATCCGGCGCATCATCCAGATTCTGTCGCGCCGCACCAAGAACAACCCGGTTCTGATCGGCGAACCGGGCGTGGGCAAGACGGCGATCGTCGAAGGGCTGGCGCAGCGTGTCGTGCACGGCGACGTGCCCGAGGGGCTGAAGAACAGGCGCGTCATTTCCCTGGACATGGGCGCACTGATCGCCGGCGCCAAGTACCGCGGCGAATTCGAGGAGCGGCTCAAAGCCGTGCTGAAGGAAGTCACCTCCAGCCAGGGCGAAGTCATCCTGTTCATCGACGAACTGCACACGGTCGTCGGCGCCGGCGCCGCGGAAGGCGCCATGGATGCCGGCAACCTGCTCAAGCCCATGCTGGCGCGCGGCGAACTGCACTGCATCGGCGCCACCACGCTGGACGAGTACCGCAAGCACATTGAGAAGGACGCGGCGCTGGAGCGCCGCTTCCAGTCCGTGCTCGTGGATCAGCCATCGGTCGAAGACACCATCTCCATCCTGCGCGGACTCCGCGAACGCTACGAAGTGCACCACGGCGTCAAGATCCGCGACGCGGCCCTGGTCACCGCCGCGGTACTGTCAGACCGGTACATCTCCGACCGGTTCCTGCCGGACAAAGCCATTGATCTGGTCGATGAAGCCGCCGCCAAACTCAAGACCGAGATCGACAGCCGCCCCGTGGCGCTGGACGAAGCGTCGCGGCGCCAGATGCAGCTTGAGATCGAGCTGACCGGCCTGCGCAAGGAAACCGATTCCGGCTCAAAGGATCGGGTGCGCAAGCTCGAAGAGGAACTGGCCAACGTCAAGGATAAGGCCAAGACTCTGCAGACGCGCTGGGATGGGGAGAAGAAAACCATCGCCGGGGTGCGCGAACTCCGCGAGTCGCTCGAACTGGCCCGGCTCAAGCTCGCCAAGGCCGAGCGCGATTACGACCTGGAGAGGGCCGCCGAACTGCGCAACGGCACCATTCCGAAACTGTCCGCGCGTCTCACGGAAACCGAAGCGAAAATCAAGGCCGGCAACGGCGACCGCCTGCTCAAAGAGGAAGTCGACGAGGAAGACATCGCCGACATCGTCAGCCGTTGGACGCAAATCCCGGTGACCAAGCTGGTGCAGAGCGAACGCGAGAAGATCCTGCACCTGGCCGACGAACTGCACCGGCGCGTCATTGGCCAGGACGAAGCGGTAGACGCTGTCGCCGAGGCGGTGCTGCGCGCCCGGGCCGGCCTGAAAGACCCGCAACGGCCCGTGGGCAGCTTCATCTTCCTCGGCCCGACCGGCGTCGGCAAGACCGAACTGGCGCGCGCCCTGGCCCTGTCGCTGTTCGACGACGAACGCGCCATGGTCCGCATCGACATGTCCGAGTACATGGAGAAGCACACCGTCTCGCGGCTGATCGGCGCCCCCCCGGGCTACGTCGGGTTTGACGAAGGCGGACAACTCACCGAGGCGATCCGGCGCCGCCCCTACTGCGTGCTGCTCCTCGACGAAGTCGAGAAAGCGCACCCGGACGTGTTCAACGTGCTGCTGCAGATCCTCGATGACGGACGACTCACCGACTCGCACGGCCGCACTGTGGACTTCAAGAATTCCATCATCATCATGACCTCAAACATCGGCAGCCGCTTCATCGTCGAACACCAGGGCGCCGACTTCGACACCATCAAGGACAACGTCATGGCCGAGTTGCGCAGTGCCTTCCGCCCCGAGTTCCTGAACCGTGTCGACGACATTGTTGTGTTCCACGCCCTGACCAAGGAGCACATCCTGAAGATTGTCGACCTGCAGCTCAACCGTTTCGCCGAGCGGTTGCGGAATGCGCAAGTCAACCTGGAGATCGAAGAGAAGGCGTGCCGGGCCATTGCCGACGAAGGCTACGACCCGGTGTACGGCGCACGGCCGCTGAAGCGCGTCATTGTCCGCGAGCTTGAGAACCCGATCTCGCGCCTGCTCGTCGCCGGCGACCTGGCCGAGGGCGACAAGGTCGTGGTCGGCTACAAGGCCCACGCGTTCACCTTCCGCACGGAGAAGGCCGGCGCGTAGGCTACCCTCGAGGGCGAACGGGGTGCCGTGGCGTTCCCTCCGCCGAAGTCCTACGAATGCGGTAGCTCCTGCCGGCAGCCGGGACAAGACATTCGAGGAACAACGCCACGGTCGAGTCGAGTCCTGACGGGCGGTATTCCCCCCTGGCGGCGGGACCATCTCCTTCTGACCCGGCGCCAGTGCCGCCGGGCGCCCATGACAGTGGGACCGCGCCCCGTGGCATTCCCCCTCACCCCTTCATCCGCCGCAGGTGCACCTGGAGCAGAGCGATCTCCGCGGGCGTAACGCCGTCCAGGCGCGCGGCCTGGCCGAGGTGGCGCGGCCGCATTTTCTCGAGCTTCAACCGCGCCTCGGTGCCCAGGCCCTTGATGGCGTAGCTGAACGAGGGCGGGATGGTCCATTCCTCGAGTTGGCGCAGGCTGGCGGCCTGGGCCAGTTGCCGCTCGACGTAGCCCTCGTAGTGCGCCGCGATTTCGAGCTGCTCGGCCGCGCGCGCTTCGACCGGTGGCGCGCCGGGTATTTCAGCGTAGCGCGCGCCGGGGCGGCGCAGCAGGTCCCAGAGCAGCGCGCCCTCATAGCGGTGCGTGCGGAGAGTGCGCGTGGCCGTGTCGATGCTCTCCTGCAGGGCCCGGACGCGTGAGAAGTCCGCCGTGGCGATCAGCCCGAGCTCGTGCCCGAGCGGCATGAGCCGCAGGTCGGCGTTGTCCTGGCGCAAGAGCAGTCGGTACTCGGCGCGGCTGGTAAAGAGCCGGTACGGCTCGACAACCTCCTTGGTGACCAGGTCGTCGATCATGACGCCGATGTAGGCCTGGTCACGGCCGAGCACGATCGGCGCGGCCCCGCCGGCGGCCAGACGCGCGGCATTGACGCCGGCCAGCAACCCCTGACCCGCCGCCTCTTCGTAGCCACTGGTGCCGTTGATCTGGCCGGCAAGGAACAGGTTCGGCCAGCGCCGCACCGCCAGCGTCGCCTCGGTTTGGTGCGAGAACACGAAGTCGTACTCGATGGCGTAGGCGTAGCGCGAGATCTCGGCGCGCTCGAGTCCGGGCAAGGACCGGATCATCTTCCACTGCACGTCCACCGGCAGGCTGGTCGAGATGCCGTTGAGGTAATACTCGTCCGTAAACGCGCCTTCCGGTTCGAGGAAGATCTGATGCGTCTCGCGCTCCGGGAAGCGCACCACCTTATCCTCGAACGATGGGCAGTAGCGTGTGCCGATGGCGTGGATGCGACCGGTGTAGAGCGGCGAGCGGTCAAGGTTCGCGCGCACGATCGCCGCCGTCTCGGGCGTCGAACTGGTCAGGTAGCACGGCTGGCGCGGCATCTCGCGGCCGCCGAGGCGCGGCAGGTCGGCAGGTGCGTCGCGGAACGAGAACCGCCACGGTTCCGGGTCCGAGTCCTGGCGCTCGAGCGACCCGAAATCGATCGTCCGCCCCAGAATGCGCGCCGGCGTGCCGGTCTTGAGTCGGCCAATCTCCAGGCCGAGGTCCTCCCGCAGCGAGGTCGAGAGCGCCACGGCCGGCGGGTCGCCGGCGCGGCCGCCCGCGAACGATTCGAGGCCGTAGTGCAGCTTCGCGGCCAGGAACGTGCCGGTCGCGACCACGACCGCCTTGGCCTGGAAATGGTCCTTGAATTCGGTAACAACCCCGGTGATGCGCGCGCCATCGGTGGTGAACCGCACCGCCTGCGCCTGGTGCACGACCAGGTTCGGCTGGCGTTCGAGCACCAGCTTCATGCGCCGCTGGTACACCAGTTTGTCGCACTGCGCGCGCGGCGACAGCACGGCCGCGCCCTTGGAGCGGTTCAGCATGCGGAACTGGATGCCTGACGCGTCGGTGTTCAGCGCCATCTCGCCGCCGAGCGCGTCGATCTCGCGCACCACCTGGCCCTTGGCAATCCCGCCCACCGCCGGGTTGCACGACATCTGCGCGATATGGTCGTTATTGATCGTCAGCAGCAGCGTCCGCGCACCCAGGCGCGCCGACGCCAGGGCCGCCTCGCAGCCCGCATGGCCGCCGCCCACCACGATCACCTCAAAACTGAAGTCAACGGGGTTCAAAGGTCCTTGTCCTGTCCGGTCCAGCGCCAGCCCGATTCGAGGCGAGCCGGAAGCGTGGCGAGCCGGAAGCGTAAGGTAATCCCGGGAAAGGGCCAGCGAAAGCGGACAGACTCGCATCGGTTCATGCGTCCGTGCCCTTGGGGCAACGCGCCACGTTCTGCAACGCGCCACCCGCGACGGACGCACTGCCGCATCGGCACACGTCCATTCCGTCGGGCGCGTTGCCGGGAGACCACAGACGCTCTGCTGCGCAACGGCACCGCGTCGAGTGCTGACGCTGCGGTGCACCGAACGGCAAGGTGTACAGTATGTTCAGTGGCAGCAGATTGTTGCGAGGAGAGGATTCCAGCCGTGGTCGCCCACACATTACGTTCCAGACAAACGCCGGGGCCCTTGCCATGATGGTTGATGGCAACAATACCTCTTCTGACGCAGTGTACTTCGGTGCCTGCGCGTTGGGTTCGCTGGCCGTGTTCGCGGTTACGGTTCTGGCGACGCGTCGGCCCCACGGCACGGCGGATCCGAAGCGCGCTTCCCGTGACACAACCGCGGCGGCCCTGGACTTCGAGAACCCGTACGCGTCCCTGGAACTTGCGAGCAACGACGACGTGTCGGCCTGGCGGGAGTTCCGCTGGTCGTGCCGACTGATGGGAATGCTGCTGCACATCAGCCTTGGCTGCGTGGTCTGCTTCCTGAGCCTGGCCATCCTGTTGCCGGTCTGGCCATGGGAACACGATCCGTTCGGCTTCTCTCTACTGTTCGGCATTCTTGTGGGACTCGCTTGCCAGGCGGTGTGGGAGGCCCCAACCCGCATCCGGGCCCTGTCGTTCGCACGTCAGGCTGTCGCCAGACGAGGCGTGGATCCGGCAGACCTTGATGACCGATACGCCATCGGGGTTTCGGAGGTCTGTACCGGAGAAGGGATAGGTAGCGGTTCGGACATGATCGGGTTCCTGCGGCTCACCCCCGAGGCGTGCGTCCTGCACACCAACGTCAGCGATATACTCATCCCGCGTTGCCGCATCTCCAGTGTCGACCGGGCGCGCTTGCGGGGCGATACCATGGCGTGGGTGGGCGTGAAGGTCATTGCCGTCACCTGGCACGACGAACCGGGCGGCGGTATGCAAACGCTGTACCTGCTCAGCCACGCTGCCGAAACTTCGTTCGGCATCAAAGCCCGCACCAACCGGCTCTATGCTGAGATCGACGCATGGTGGTAAGGCCTTACCCCGGTGCCCCTCCTCAGTTCGGTCCAGAGGCCTGGCGGCTATTCCTTGTCTTCCTCGGCGGCGGGCTTGTCCTTGTCCGGCTTGTCTTCGGCGGGTTTCTCTTCAGCCGCGGCTTCGGCAGGCTTGTCCTTGCCGGCTTTGGCCGTTCCGGGCCTGCGGCTGGCGGGCCGGGCCTGTCTGCCGCCGGCGGCCGGGACCGGGTCGCCGATGTTGTTCTCCTTGCGATACTCGGAGATGACCGAGTCCAGCATTTTCACGTACTTCGCGGGGCCGCCTTCCTGATAGCCGGTCTGGTGCACCTGCTTGCCGTCCGGGCTGAGGATGATCACGGTCGGATAGCCCTTGACCTCGTACTTCCCCGCCAACGCCTCATTCTGCTGCTTCTGCTTCTTGGCCAGCGACTTGCCGCGCGGGAAGTCGACGATGACGCACACCAGGTTGTCCTTGGCGTACTTCTTGAAGTCGTTCTTGCCGAACACTTCCTTGTCCAGCTTCATGCACCAGCCGCACCAGTCCGAGCCGGAGAAATCCAGGAGCATGAACCGGTTCTGCGCCTTGGCCGTCGCCGCGGCCTTCTCGAAGTCCTCTTCCCACCCCCCGCCGGCGATCAGACTCATCGGGGCCAGACACAGAACCGCCACGGACACGATTAGGCACACATGGTTGCGCATTGATTGTCCTCTCTGTCTTGTTTCACTCGGCGTGGCTGTCCTCCGGGCCAGGCCCTTGCCGGCAACCTCTCCGTTTGGCTGGGCAGGGCTGCGAGTGTAAGGTAATCCCTGAAAAGCACCTGCGAAAGTGGAGAGGCTCATGATTACACGTTTCGGCTATGTTCGGGTAGCGACGGCGGTGCCGGCGGTGCGCGCGGCCGCGGTGAAGGACAACGCGGCGTCCATGATCGCCCTGGCCGACCAGGCGGAGCGCGACCACGCCGACATCGTCGTGTACCCGGAGTTGTCCCTGACCGGCTACACGTGTGCGGACCTGTTCCAGCAGGCGGTGCTGCTCGACGCGGCGCAGCAGGGCCTGGCCGATTTCCTCTACGCTACCGAGAGCGGCATGACGGTGCACGTGCTCGGCTGCCCGGTGGCGCAGGGCGGGCGATTGTTCAACGGCGCGGTGGTCGTGCAGGCGGGGCAGATCCTGGGGGTGGTACCCAAGACGTACATCCCCGGGCATCGCGAGTTCTACGAACCGCGCTGGTTCGCGGGCGCCGACGCGAACGCCGCGCCGGACGTGCGGCTCTGCGGCAGCACGGTGCCGTTCGGCGCCGACCTCGTGTTTGCGGACCCCGCACGGCCGGAGTTCTCTTTCGGCATCGAGCTCTGCGAAGACCTCTGGGCCCCGGTCCCGCCGAGCTCGCGGCTGGCGCTGGCCGGCGCCACGATCCTGCTGAACCTTTCAGCCAGCGATAACCTGGTCGGCAAGTCGGAGTACCGGCGCCAACTCGTCGGTCAGCAGTCCGCCCGCTGCCTGGCCGCCTACGCCTACTGCTCGGCCGGTGTGGGCGAGTCGACCACCGACATGGTGTTCGGCGGGCACTGCCTGATCGCGGAGAACGGGATCCTGCTGGCGGAAAGCGCCTGCTTCGAGCGGACTCCGCACCTGACCACGGCCGACGTGGATGTCGGGTTCCTGCAACACGAGCGGCTGGCCAGTCCGACCTACAGCCAGGCGGTGGCGCGCGAGGGCGCTGGCGCCGACGGGTCGCCCTGGTGCGAGTTCCGGACCGTACCGGTCCAGGCGCGCCTGCTCCGCCAAGCCGCCTTGCGGCGGCGCGTGGACGCGCACCCGTTCGTGCCGCAAGACCCGGCGAAGCGTCACGAGCGCTGCCAGGAGATCTTCGCCATCCAGAGCACCGGGCTGGCAACGCGCCTGCAGCACACGGGTACGAAGCACGCGGTGATCGGCCTGTCCGGCGGCCTGGATTCGACGCTGGCGCTGCTGGTGACGCGCGAGGCGTTCGCGCGGCTCGAACTGGCCCCGGCCGGCATCCATGCTTTCACCATGCCGGGGTTCGGCACCAGCGCGCGCACGCTGGGCAACGTCAAGGCCCTGTGCCAGGCGCTGCACGTCGAACTGACGCTCATCGACATCACCGAGAGTTGCCGGCTGCACCTGCGCGACATCGGGCACGACGGCACGACGGGCGACATCGCGTTCGAGAACGTCCAGGCCCGCGAACGCACGCAAATCCTCATGGACAAGGCGAACATGCTCGGCGCGCTGGTGGTAGGCACCGGCGACCTCTCGGAGTTGGCGCTGGGCTGGTGCACCTACAACGGCGACCACATGTCCATGTACGGTGTCAACGCGGGTGTGCCCAAGACGCTGGTGCGGTTTCTGATCCGGTACGTGGCCGAGACGCCGGCGTATCAGCACTGCGCGGCCACGCTCAACGACATTGTCGCGACCCCGATCAGCCCGGAACTGCTGCCCCCGGACAAGCACGGCCGGATCGCACAGAAGACCGAGGACGTGGTCGGTCCGTACGAGTTGCACGATTTCTTCCTGTACCAGGCGGTGCGCTGCGGGTTCGCCCCGGCCAAGGTGCGGTTCCTGGCGGAGACGGCGTTTGCCGGGCAGTACGCACCGGCGGAGATCGGCAAGTGGCTGCGCCTCTTCTACCGGCGCTTCTTCCAGCAGCAGTTCAAGCGCTCCTGTCTGCCGGATGGACCCAAGGTCGGGTCCCTGGCGCTGTCGCCGCGCGGCGACTGGCGCATGCCCAGTGACGCGGACGCTGCCGAGTGGCTCCGTGAACTGGACGGTGACGCGCCGGCCAAGCCTGCCGTGGCCGCCGCCGCTAGCCCCGCCCGCAAGCCGAAGCGCGCCGCGCGCCCGGCGAAACGCTGACGCCCCGTGCGGGATAGGTCCAGCCTCGCGGAAGTACGGCCGCAGTGGCTCGGCGTGTCCCGCGCCGAAGCAGGGTTCGCCGGCCGGTCCCCGGCCGAGGACCCCGGTTCGGGACGAACCGACACACCCTGCTGCGGTCCCAGAGGTCCCGCGCCACGGCCCGCCCAACCGCGACCGGGTGCATCCTGGCTCGCGGGGTACCGCCACGCCACGGAAAGGCAGCCGGCGAGACGCCGGCGCTCCAGGGAGACGGCGGGACCTGTTCTTCGGGCACATGCACCGGAAGCGGGAATTCGCCGTGGCGGGCAGCCCGGTGTATGTGGCACGCTCGTCGCTGTGGAACTACGACAACGAGCCTCCGGGGTTCATCGAGGTGCGCGTGCAGCCCGATGCGGTGGCGGTCGAGTACGTGGACCTGCCGCCGCCGCCGGCCAGGTGAGCCGCCGCCGCCTCGAAGCGGATGCCCGCCCTCGGCCGGCAAGGCAGGAGCCTTGCCCTATTTTTCCTCGGGAGCGCACCGCGACACGACACGCGGGCCGGGGCTCAGAGCAGCTCGGCGATCTGCACGGCGTTCAGAGCGGCGCCCTTCAAGAGCTGGTCGCCGCTGACGAACAAGGCGATGCCACGGCCGTCCGGCAGCGACAGGTCCTGGCGGATGCGGCCCACCAGGCAGTCGTACATGCCCGACGCGTCGATCGGCATCGGGTAGCGTTTGTTCGCCGGCTCGTCAACCACCTGGATCCCTGGCGCCTTGGCCAGGACGGCGCGCGCCTCGGCCGCAGTCATGGGCCGCTCGAACTCCAGGTGCACCGCCTCGCTGTGGGCGCGCAGGACCGGGACCCGGACGCAGGTGGCGCTGACCAGCAGCGTCGGGTGATGCATGATCTTGCGCGTCTCGTTGAGGAACTTCATCTCTTCCTTGGTGTAGCCGTTGTCAAGGAAGGCGTCCACCTGCGGGAACAGGTTGAAAGCAATCCGTTGCGGCAGCGCCTCGATTTTCAAGTCCTTGCTGCCCTTGAGCACTGCGGCAGTCTGCTCTTCAAGCTCTGCCATGGCCTTGGCACCGGCGCCGCTGGCCGCCTGGTACGTGTCCACCACGAGCCGCCGCACCGGGTTCACCTTGTGCAGCGGATAGACCGCCACCACCATGATGGCGGTGCAGCAGTTCGGGTTCGCGATCACACCCTTGTGCAGTTTCACGTCCTCGGGATTGACTTCCGGGACAACCAGCGGCACATCGGCATCCATGCGGAAGGCACTGGAGTTGTCAATCATGACCGCACCGGCCTGCACGCAGGCCGCACGGAACTCCTTGGAGCGCGCCGTACCGGCACTGAACAGGGCAATATCGATGCCTTTGAACGAATCCTGCCCGAGTTCGGTGATCGGCAGCGCTTCGCCTTTGAACGTCATCGTCTTGCCCACGGACCGACTCGACGCCAGCAGTCTGAGATTGCGGACGGGAAAGTTGCGCTTGGCAAGCGTCTCGACCATTTCCACGCCCACCGCACCCGTTGCCCCGACAACCGCGACATTGAAACCTGAAGCCATGATCCCTACCTCGTCTGCTTTTCTGCTCTGGCGCGACCCCGCCGGGCGACACCAAACGGCCTCATCGCTCCTCTACGCCATCTGTGCAACCACCAAGTCACCCACTTCCGAGGTGCTGTAACCCATCTTCCCGGCGCCGAGCGATTTCAGCTTCTTTGCCGTCACGTAGGCGACCGCCGTCTCGATGTCGTCGCCCGCCTCTGCCTGGCCGAGTTCACGCAGCAGCATGGCGCCGCTGCAGATGGCAGCCAGCGGGTTGATGACGTTCAGGCCGGTGTATTTCGGCGCCGAGCCGCCGATCGGCTCAAACATGCTCACGCCCGACGGATTGATGTTGCCACCCGCGGCAATGCCCATGCCGCCTTGGCAGATGGCGCCCAAGTCCGTAATGATGTCGCCGAACATGTTTTCCGTCACGATGACGTCGAACCACTCGGGGTTCTTGACCATCCACATGCAGGTGGCGTCAACGTGCGCGTAGTCGGTCTTCACTTCCGGGTACTCCTTGGCGACCTCGTAGAAGGCCCGCTCCCACAGGTCGAACACGAACGTCAGCACGTTCGTCTTGCCGCACAGCGTCAGCTTGCCCGTCTTGCCCGCCTTGCGGTCCGCCTCGGACAGTCCGCGCCACGGGGCCGCCTTGCTGTGCCGCGCCCGCGTCAGCTCGAACGCGTACCGCAGGCAGCGCTCGACCTGGAAACGGTTGTACACCATCTCCTGGATCGCCACCTCGTGCGGAGTGCCCTTCATGCTGATGCCGCCCACGCCGGTGTAGAGCCCGCCGGTGTTCTCGCGCACCACCACGTAATCGATGTCCTCCGGCTTCTTGCCCGCCAGCGGCGTCTCGACGCCGGGATACAGCTTGACCGGACGCAGGTTGATGTACTGGTCCAGCTCGAACCGCAACCGCAGCAGAATGCCCTTTTCCAGAATGCCCGGCTTCACGTCCGGGTGCCCAATGGCGCCCAGGTAGATGGCGTCGAAGGTCTTCATCTCCGCGGCCGCGCTGTCAGGAAGCGCTTCGTGGGTGGCCAGGTAGCGCGCTCCGCCGAAGTCGTACATGTGCGCGTCAAGCTTGAATCCGTACTTGCCGGCGGCGGCTTGAACGACTTTCAGCCCCTCACGGATGACCTCCGGACCGGTCCCGTCGCCCGGGATGACCGCGATCTTGTACGTCTTGGCGCGCGCTGCGGATTTCTTCATGACTTGTCTTTCCTCGATGATGGGGCGTTCGAACGAGTTCATGATACCGTATCATGTTGATGATCAACATGATCCACGAAATCTTCCGGAATACCGTCAATCGCCGTTGCCGAAGCCGGTGTCGGGCCCTACATTCCCAGATGTCGGCGCGGGTGTTCGGCTCCAGGCGGCGAAAAACAGACGGAAATATAGCATTAACGGTTGCGTTTACACGGTTTCGGCGGCGCGGCGGGGTAATGCGTCCGCGGTTCCCGGGCGGATTGCCGCCCGATCATGTGCGGACGTTGCTCGCTTCCTTCGGAGCGTTCTGGCCAAAGTGGCGGGAGCGGCTCGCTCCCGCGGGTGCCGGAGCGAGCCGCTCCGGCCACTTTACCGGGCCCCGCGAGTAACATGGGAGTGGTCCCCGCGTGGACCGGTGCGGAAGCGGGTTCAGACGCCGCCGCCGGCCGGGTCCCGAAGCGATTCTAGAGCGGGCCGAAAAAAAAGGTTCAGGACACTATATTCAGTGGTTGACAAAGGTGGGGACCACAATATATAGTGTAGTTTCATAGGTTTTGCGTGGATGTGGTAGTTGTTTCCCCTGGGCGGGATTTATTCACCTTAAGGGACCTCGGTAGCGGTCGGTTGCTGCCTGTCGAGCGCACGCGCGCCGAGGTGTTCTCAGGAGGGTTTTTTCGATGGCCAGTGCAACGGCGGTGGTATTTGACGGGTTCCGGAAGCGTGATGGGGTTCTGGTCCCGTTTCGCAAAGACAAGATCGAATCGGCCGTGACACGGGCAGCCGAGGTGGCGGCTCGCCAGGAGGGTCGCGAACCGGACCGGTCCATTTCCCGCCGGATCGCGGATTTGGTCATCGAACATTTGGACAACCCGCTGTGCGAGTACTACGTACATCCGGCCGAAGACGGGAAACGGTGCCCGAACCTGGAGGACGTACAGGATCTGGTCGAGGTGGTCTTGGCTGAAGAGGGGCAAGCGGCGATCGTGGCGGTTTACAAGCGTTACCGTAAGCAGCGCGAGATGGCCCGCCGCAAGATCAAGGTTCGCGATCCCAAGGACACGAAGAAGGTCGACATTACCGACCAGAGCCTGCTGCTGGTCGAGTCCAACACCGGGAACGTGGCGTTTCCCTGGGACCGCATCCGCATTGTGAATCAGCTTCTGGAGAAGATGAAGCTGCCCAACGAGGTCGCCCTCAGTATTGCCAAGGCGGTGGAGAACCAGGTGATCAACAGCGAGGTGTCGACGGTAAACACCTCGCTGATCCGGGAGATGGTAAACAACGAGCTGGTCTCGCGCGGCTATCATGAGTTGCGCGACCTGTCGCTGTACCGGGTGTCGCGCGACTTCATCGAGTCGCTGATGTGCACCAAGTCGGTGGAGAACAGCAACATTGTGAGCAACAACCCGGAGGCCGTGAACCTCGGGTTGGCCGAGTTGGTTCTCAAGCAATGGGCCTTGGACACCATTTTCACTCCTGAGGTCAAGCGGGCGCACGACACCGGCGCGGTGCATCTGCACGACCTGGGCTACCCGCACCGCGTCTATTGCTCGTCTCATTCGATTGAGTACATCAAGAAGTACGGGTTGCGCGAACTGTCCAACCTGAACACCGAGTCCCATCCGGCACGGAGCGCCTCGGTGCTGACCGGACACCTGAACACCTTTCTGGCCTCAATGCAGGCGAACTACGCCGGTGCGCTGGGCATCGCCTATATCAACATTTTCTACGCGCCCTACTTGGAAGGCAAGACCGACAAGGAACTCAAGCAGGTGGCGCAGGAGCTGATTTTCAACGGTTCGCAGAACGCGTTCTCGCGCGGGGCGCAGACACTGTTCCTGGACTTCAACATTCACACCGGCGTGCCGAAGTACCTGCAGACCGTGCCGGCCGTGGGTCCGGGCGGCCACTACATGCTGCGCCTGGCGGACGGCAGCAAGGTCGAACTGGAGGAGCAGCGTCGGGACGACGTCGATCCAAACGGCAACGCCATGATGAACCTGTATTACCGTCAAGCGGACGGCACGGAGCGGCTGGTGCTGCGTGAGTTGTTCGAGGTCAAGGACAAGCTGGTCCACCTCTACTATGACCCGGAGATCGAGAAGCAGCTTGCCGCGCGCGGAGAACGCATCGTCACCTACGGCGACTACGTCGAGCAGGCCAAGAAATTCACCGTCGCCCTGCTGGAAGTATGGGGTGACGGCGACCGGAACGGCCACATCTTCGAGTTCCCGAAGTGCGATTTCCACGTCAGCGAGGAGACCTTCGAGGACCCGAGCCAGTACGCCATTTTCATGAAGGCATGCGAACTGGCCAGCAAGAACGGCTCGACCTACTTCATCTTCGACCGCGACGAGGTGACGCTCTCCGCCTGCTGCCGGCTGCGCACGACCATCAGCGACACGCGCATGCTGCGGCACCCGGAGTCGATGCGTTTCTGCGGGTTCCAGAACGTGACCATCAACATCCCGCAGGCAGCCTACCGTGCGGCGCGCAACGGCAAGAAAACCGTCGAAGGGCTGCTCGAAGAGGTTGACAGCACTATGGAGATCGCCGTCCAGGCGCACCTGCAGAAGCGGGAGCGAATCGAGGAAATGATGTCCGGGCCGGGGCATCCGCTGTACCAGATCGGGCGCACTGCCTGCGACGGGCGACGCTACGTGGAACTGGACAAGGCGACCTACATCCTGGGCCTGATCGGGGTCAACGACGCGGTCAAGTTCCTCACGGGTGAGGAGTTGCACGAGAGTGGCGCGGCCATGGAAATGGCGTTGCGTATCACAGCGCACATGTACTTGAAGGCGAAGAAATTGTCAATGAAGCACAACATGAAATTCAGCCTCGAGGAGTCGCCCGCGGAGAGCGCCGCGCGGCGCCTGGCCCGGACCGATCTGGTGTACTACTACGACCAGGCGAAGGGCACGGTGAAGGGTGACACCGAGGACGTGGCGTACTACACCAACTCGGTGCACCTGGCGGCCGAGGCCAATGTTTCGCTCGTCGAGCGGATCGTCGCCCAGGGGCGTTTCCACTCGGTGATCGAGTCCGGCGCCATCACGCATGCGTTCGTGGGCGAAGAACGGCCTTCGCCGGAGAGTGTCGCGCGACTGATCCGGGAGGTCTTTTGCCGGACCCAGTCCGCGCAGGTGACCATTTCGCCGGAGTTCACGTATTGCTCTTCCTGCGCCCACATCGCGCGCGGACTGAAGGAAAAGTGTCCGAGGTGCAACTCGGAGAAAGTGGTGGGCGAGACCCGCGTGGTGGGGTATTTCAGCAAGGTCCAGAACTGGAACAAGTCGAAGCGCTATGGCGAGCTGGTCGCGCGCCACAAGGGAAGATACGCCGTGGAAACCGCTGACAACGTCGTGGTCGCGCCCCTGCCCGGGGCACCGGCCCCCGCGGTCGCGACCGCCGCCGCGTCCTGAAGCCTGACGCCGGCTCAACGGTCGGCGCGCCAAGTCTCACAATTCTGTCGACGAAGAGGGATAGGGTCACATTATGGAAAAACCGTATCGTGTGCTTGTGTTCGGAAAAGCGGGCTGCGACAAGTGCAAAATGCTCAACAAGCGGCTCGACGCGCTCCTGGCCAAGCCGGAGTGGCAGGATTTTGAAAAGCTCTACTGCGACTTGGAAACCGAGGACGGATTGGTGCCTTTCTGCCAGGCGGAGTGCGTAAACCCCAGTCGCGTCCCCGCCATCGTCGTGACGCGCAAGGACGAGCAGACGGGCAAGTACCTGAAACTGCGGAATCCGCAACCGGGCAGCCAGGACTCGGTCTGCAAGAAGTCCAAACTCTACACGTACCTGGGCCTTCAGACGGACTACAGCGGCTCTGGCAAGGGCTTGATCACGCCGGACATGCTGACGCACCTGCTGAGCGAAGCCCGCTGCGCCTGAACGGCCGTCGGGGTCAGGCCTTGTCATTTGCAATTGGGTCCAGGCCAATTGCAAATGACAAGGCCTGACCCCGCGATGGACGTTTCATGACGATGAACCTCTCGCCCATTTACGGACACCTTGCAAACCCTTCGATGGTCGACTTCCCGGGGCGGTTGGCCGTCGTGTTCTTCACTACCGGCTGCAACTTCGGCTGCGGGTTCTGCCACAATGCCGGCATGCTCGCCCAGCGCAAGCCCGGTTATGCCTGGTCGAAGTTGGGGGAGATCTGCCAACGCTTCCGCGAACAGTGGGTGGACGGTGCGGTGGTGACCGGCGGCGAACCGACGCTGGAGCCCGCACTCCCCGAGTTGCTGGACTTCCTGCGCCGCTTCGGGTTGGCGATCAAGCTGGACACGAACGGCTCGTGTCCCGAGGTCCTGGAACAGGTTCTGCCGCGCGTCGACTACGTCGCGATGGACATCAAGTGCAGCCTGCCCAGCTACCCCGCCCTCACCGGGTTTGCAGACACGGATTGCATCCGCCGCTCCATCGCGCTGCTGAAAACGCACGCCCGTGACTACGAGTTCCGGACCACGCTGGTTCCGGGGTTCGACTCGGACGCCGAGATGCGCGGCATTGCGGAACTCGTCCACGGTGCGCGCCGGTACTTCCTGCAGCCCTTTCTTCCCCGCGAAGATCTGCCCGACCCCGGACTGCGCACCGAGAAACGGACCCCACCCGACCGCCTGAAGCAGCTTCACGCGCTCATGCAGGGGTGTGCCGACGAAGTGAGCGTGAGGGGGGATTAGCACGGGGGCAGGCCCAGGGCCGGGTGCCGGGTGTCGAGGGGGGGGGGAGCGCCTCTGGACTTCGACACACGGATTACGGATCACTGATTCCCCCCTTCTTCCTCACTCGGTGTATTCCTCCCACACCCAGCCGTAGCGGCTGACCTCCGATTTTCCCGGCGCGTTCAGCCGTACGATCAGCACACTGGTGCGGTGGTGCGTTTCGCGCAGCTTGCTCACCAGTGCGTCGCCCGCGACAAATACGGCCGTCGAGTACACGTCGGAGTCGATCCCCAGCGGTGTGATGACGGTGACGCTGGCCACGTCCGGCACGGGATAGCCGGTGCGCGGGTCGACGATGTGATGCACCAGTTTTCCGTCGAGTTGGAGGTAGTTCTCATAGTTGCCACTGGTCGCGACCGCGCAGTCGGTGATGCGCACCGTGCCCAGCAGGGCCTCGTTGCCAACCGGGTTGCGGATGCCCACCGAGTAGTGCCGCCGCCCGGGCGGCGGCTCTTCGAGGCACCCAACGTTGCCGCCCAAGTCGATGAGGGCGCAACGGATTCCGCAGGTTCGGGCGGTCTTCATGGCGCGGTCCAATGCGTAGCCCTTGGCCATGCCACCCATGTCAAGGCATGCCTTTGGATGCAGGAGGCGTACGGTTTTCTGCGCATCGTCAAACACCACCACCTTGCTCAGGCCCACTGCCGCCAGCGCTTCCTGGACCTCGGCCGGCGCCGGGTAGGTGGTGCGCTTCTGGTGAAAGCCCCACAGATGCATCAACGGACCGACCGAAATGTCGAACGCACCGTCTGTCTCGGACCAGGCGCGACGGCACTGGAGCAGCACGTCCCAGAGCCGATCGCTGCAACGGAACGGACTCTGGTGCGCCTCCCGGTTGAGGCGGGACAGTTCGCTCTTGGGGTCGAAGTTGTTGAGAATGTCGTGAATGGCCTGCAGTTCGGTGAGGATGCGCGCCCAGGCGACCTCCGCCACGGCGGCCGGCGCCCAGAAGGTCACCCGCCCGTAAGTGCCGAACATCGAGAACTCGCGCACGAACGGGTTCGCGTCCGGCTGGCCGGCGGCCGGTTCGGGGCGGGAACCGCGCTGCAACACCAGTTGCGTTGCCAGCGCCAAGCCGACGAGGACGGCCAGCAGCGTTGCGGCCGCCCAACGTCGTCGCCGGGATGCCTTGGATGGGCTCACGAGCCGTCCCTGGGTTGAGGTTCACCGTAACGTCGGGCGTCCATCCAGCTCCTGCGGTCCCAGGAGGCGTCCACGGGCGGCGCAACATCGCCCTCGGGCAGGTTCAATCCGCACTTGCGAGCAAAGTACCGGTGAAAGGCCAAGGTCGGAGTCAACTCCGGGTGGAATACCGTCACGAGGATGTCGTCCGTCTCCGCTGCCGCAACATAGCCGTCCATGGCCAGGAGCACGCGGACACCGGGCCCGACGCGGGTGATCTTGGGCGCACGGATGAACGTCAGGGGCAACGGCATCGCGGACACGGCCGGAACCTGTACGGTACAGTGGAAACTGTCGAGTTGACTGCCGAACGCGTTGCGGTGCACGGCGATATCGATTAGGCCCAGGTGCGGCGTTTCCCCGACGTTCTCGGCGGCCAGCAGAATGGCGCCGGCGCAGGTACCCCAGAGTTTCATCCCCTCACGATGTGCCGCGATCAGGCCACGGTCCAAGCCGAAAATCCTGAGCAGGCGCGACAGGCAAGTGCTCTCTCCGCCGGGGATGATCAAACCGGCAAGCCCTGCGAACTCCGCAACGTCCCGGACCGGCCGGCCGGCCACGCCGGCGCGCTGCAAGTGGTCAAGGTGTTCCTGCACGCCGCCCTGCAGGTCGAGGACACCGATTCCCCCGGTCGCATTGCGCCGCGGTTCCATAGTTCGCCCGCCGCTACCAGCCGCGTCCGGCCAGAAGCTCTTCCTGCGGGATCTTGCCGATCTCCAGGCCGGGCATGGCCTCGCCCAGGCCCACCGAGGCTTCCAGGACCTTCTGTGGGTCGTTGTAGAAAGCGGTTGCCTTGACGATCGCCCGGGCCCGCGTGGCCGGGTCGGCGGACTTGAAGATGCCCGAACCGACAAAGACGCCGTCGCAGCCCAACTGCATCATCAGCGCCGCGTCCGCGGGCGTGGCGATGCCGCCGGCGGCGAAATTCACCACCGGCAGGCGGCCGAGTTTCCGCACTTCCATGGCCAGTTCGTACGGGCAGCCATTCGTCTTGCAGAAGCCGACGACTTCCTCGACCGGCATGTTGAGCAACTGCCGGATCTCGCGGTTCATGGTGCGCATGTGCCGCACCGCTTCGACGACGTTACCCGTCCCCGCCTCACCCTTGGTCCGGATCATGGCCGCACCTTCGGAGATCCGGCGCAACGCTTCGCCCAGGTTGCGGGCGCCGCACACGAACGGGATGGTGAACGTGCTCTTGTCGATGTGGCACTCTTCGTCTGCCGGGGTCAGCACTTCACTCTCGTCGATGTAGTCGATCTTCAGCGCCTGCAGCACCTGCGCCTCGACGAAGTGACCGATCCGCGCCTTGGCCATGACCGGAATCGTCACCGCGCTCTTGATGGCCTTGATCAAGCCCGGGTCCGACATGCGCGCCACGCCACCCTGTCGGCGAATGTCCGCCGGAACACGTTCCAGCGCCATGACGGCCACGGCACCGGCTTCCTGGGCGATCACGGCATGCTCCACGGAAACCACGTCCATAATGACGCCGCCCTTGAGCATCTGGGCGAGCTGGGCGTTGAGTTCAAACCGTTTCTTGTCCATCGTCTCAAGACCTCCTCGATCAGGCCAGCCCATCCAGCAGGGCTTGATGCAAAGCGTAAACCCACCTTCGCGGCCAGCGGTCGGCGATTCGTCTCGCCGCCCACTCCGCGTTCGGCCGCCCGTGTCTGCCATGCCTACCGTGCCGGCGCCCGCCACGTGCATGCATCTATGCAATACTATAACCTCGATTTGACGCCAGGGAAATGGTCGCCGCCGGTACTGTTGTAATGCGTCAGCTCAGGGTGGAGCACAGACCCCTGCCACCTCGCGTGGCAGGTGAATGGGTTCATTGGCTACTTCACTGCACCTCGTTCCCTCTCTTCCCTTTCCCCCGTCCGCCGGCGGCGGACGGGGGAAAGGGAAGAGAGGGGGGACGCGCACGTTTGGCGGGCGAACCCGATTCACCCGTGGCACAAGGCCACGGGGGTCTCACGCATCGGCCAACACGCAGTCGTTCCGCCCCCGACCTTTCGCCAAGCCAGTGCCGCCGCCGGGGCCGGGCATGGTGCGTCAGACGTCCAGGAACGTGTTCAGGCTGCAAACCTGGAGCCGTGGGTTGGCACGTGCGGTTGCCAGGGCGGAACGGGTCGTGTAGCCCCAGTCGGCCAGATAGAGGCGGACGTCGACCAGGTCCGGGCAATTCTGGACCCGGAGCAGAGTCTCAAGGCGATCTTCCACCAGATGGACTCGGGCGTGTGCGAACTCCGCACGACCGCGGAGGTCGCGCAATCCCTGTTCCTTGCTCAGTCCCCGTTCCAGACCGAACAGCCGTTCGGGAGGGAACGGCAGTCCGTGCGCGGCCAGCAGCGCGGCGGCGAACCGTTCCTGCTTTGTCGTCAGGATGAACACCGGGCCGGCCTGGAGGCGTCGCGTCACCTTCTCGATGACACCTGGGTAGAACCGGTGCCTGCCGAGCCAGTCCTGGAGGTTGTCGGCCATCCACCGGTCACGGGTCTCGCCGAACCGGGCCAGGAGTTCCTCGCGCGGCAGTCCGTGCCGTGCCATGGCCTGGTCGCAGAGCCCAACGAAGTCGCGTTCGATATCCGCGTCCGAGGCTTGGCTTTCGGCGATCAGGTACATCAGCAGCACGGTCTGGTATCCGGTCTCGATAACCGGCCGCTGGCGCACAAACCGCGCAAGGAATTCCGGCGGCGGTTCCGCGCCGGTCCAGGCCGGCCAGAGTCGTGCGCCGGCGCGCCAGGCGCTGACGGCCGTCTCCGCCGCGCTGTCGCACAGTACCCCGTCAAAGTCCAAGGCAAACAAGTCCATGTCGGTTCGTTCTCCGTGTCATCACCGGTCGTCACCAGCAGCGACCAACGTAGCCGTACGTGCCGGGAAAGGCAATGCGTGAAAGGCGCCCGGGTCCCAGGGCTGTTTCAAGATCCGGCGCCGCGTCTCGGAAGGCCACGCCTCCGCGCACACCAAGTAGGGGCGGCCTGTCCTCAGGCCGCCCCCCCCCGGCGTGGGGACACGCCGGGGGTACTCGCCGCACGCGACGGTCACGAATCTTGAAACAGCCCTGCCCGGGTCCACGGTCTCCTTGCAGTCCTGCGTTCGACGGGCTAAGATTGCCGCGTGTCCTGCCGACGCACGCGTCAACGGCGCGCGTCCGAAGGGAGCGAGCCGGAAACGGGGGAAACCGAACCGAGGGTTGAACACATGCCGACGAGAACACGCCCCCGGCGCCGTTGCCTGCTCCTGGTCAGCCTCAGTCTCATCCTTGGCTGGGGCGTCACGTGGCGCCTGGCCGCGGCGCAGATCGCATCCGCCGCGCCCGGCCGCGTCCTCTATGTCAACAATGTGACCGGCAACGACGAGTTCGACGGACTGCGTGCCGAGCCGGACGGGGACGGCAAGGCCGGCCCGTTTGCGAACATCGCCAAGGCGTTTGCGGCCGCACGCACATCGGACCGCATCGAGATCGCCAACACGGGCACGCCATACCGGGGCGGCAACACGCTGGCCGCCGCCGGCGGAACCGCGGAGCAGCCCTTGATCGTCAACGGCAACGGCGCGCTCATCTCGGGGCTCGACCGTGTGCCGAAGGAAAAGTGGACGCCGGTCCGCGATGGCATTGTCGCCACGGAGTTCTGGCCGATGTCGAACATGCTGAAGGGCTACGCGCCCATCCAGCACTGGATCGGCACGCCGCAGATCTGGTGGCTCGACGGCAAACCGGCGCCCAACTGCACCCGTGAGGACGAACTGAAGCGGACCGAGGGCGGCTTCTACTGGAACAAACCGCTCAAGCAGGTCTGGGTCCGCCTCCCCTCCGGCAAGACGCTGGACGACGCGGTCATCCAGATCCCGGTACACGGCACCTGCATCTGCATCAACACGGATTTCGTGACCGTTCGTGACCTGCGTGCCATGCTGTCCTGGAACGACGGCTTCGACACGCACGGCACGGGCAAGAACATCGTCTACCAGCACTGCATCGCGACGGACAACTGCGGCCAGGGCTTCTCCGTGCACGACACCACCACCGCACTGTACGAGGACTGCCTCGCGGAACGCAACGCCAGTTCCGGGGCGTGCGACGTCAACGAGTGCTTCTCGCTCTACCGCCGTTGCGTGTTCGTCAACAACAGTTTTGAGGCCGGCGTGTATGCGACCGAGAGTTCGCGCCACGTCTACGAGAGCTGCCTGATCGTCGGCAACCAGCCGTTCGAACAGGTCTGGCAGAAGAACTTCTCCGGCATGACCTTCGTGAACTGCGTCATTGCCGGCAGTCGCGAGGGGAAGCCGGGCCTGGTGCTGCTCGAGAACGGCGCGCTGCATTTCCGCGAGTGCACGCTGGTGGACGCCCCGTTCGTGTGCCGGCTCAACGACAAGCAGTGCGGCTCGCTGTCCATCCTGAACTGCGTCCTGGCGCGCTGCGCCGAGCCGTTCCTGAGCATTCCGGCTGGGACGGTCGCGCGAGTGCAGCTCCTGAACAACGTGTACTTCGCCGGCCCGGGCGTGCAGTTCGGCGACCGTGTCTTCACCGAAGCGGACTGGGTCGAGTACCAGAAACTGTCCGGGCTCGACAAGGATTCAACCTGGCTGGACCCGCAGCTTGGCGGCACGTTCGAGGTGAACCTGGGCGCCGACTCACCCGTGCTCGCCCTGCGCAAGGCGAAGCCGCCCAAGCGCGTCGGCGCGGTCCTGCCCGCATCCGTATGGGACCTGTACGCGAAGACGCGCGGCGACACCGCGACACCGACCGGCATCGTCCGCGCACCCGCCCCGTAAGGCGTGGCGCGCGCCGCGGTAGCCCACTTCTGGTTTGTTACCATTCATCCGTTTGAAGACGGCAACGGCCGCATCGCCCGGGCCATTGCGGACATGGCCTCCACCACGCCCGAGACGGCCAAGCGCAGGACTCCTTGAGGACGGTCCAGTTCTTGGCAGGGCTGACGTTCTGTTTCCGGCGACCGGCGCGACCGCTCACACACGCAGGACCGCGAATCCTTCCCGGTGCGCAGCGACACTCAGGCGTTCATCGCTGCAGACCAATGCCAGGGACACCGGGCGATGGCTGACACACACTCGAGCGACGCCCCCCCCCACGCGATCATCCGCGGATCCTCCTGCAGCAGCGCCAGAAGACGCCTACTGGTGGGCTCGTGCACCAACAACGGCACAATGGCGGACGAATCCCAGAACCTCATCGCCCTTCCTCCCGGTCGCGAAGCAGCGCCTGCGTGACACTGGCGCGCTTCAGCAACCGCGGCGAGTAGCGGGCGACGATCCTCCGGCACCGCGCCGGGAGGTCGGCTTTCTCGAATGCACGCAAGGCGGCGGTGCGGCGGATCGTCGGACAGAACCGACCATCGCCCAGCAGGGTGCGGTCTGTCGTGGCCGGCCTGGAGAATCGCGCGCCGAACCGGGTCGGCCACCGATCTCAGTCCTCGATCTTGAGTTTGATCTCGTCGGAGTTGGCGCGCAGTTCGGGGGCGTACATGGCGTAGCCGCGGGCCGGGAGGGCGCTGAACGTGCCGGGGATTTCGGCGCGCAGGCGGTAGCTGATGCTGTGCTTACCGCGCGCCAGGGCGCGGACGAAGAAGCAGACCCGTTCGTCGCGCAGTTCCATGTACGCGCCCATGTCGTTGCCGCCATAGCCGCTGCGCACCTCGACCGGTTCGAACCCGGCCGCCTTCATGTCTTCGAACACGATGTACTCGTAGTCGTTCTTGCTCTCCATGACCAGTTCGACCTCTACCAGGTCGCCGCTCTTCAGCGTGGCGAGGTCCGGCAGCAACTCGCGCGCGTACTTCTCGACCTTCTGGTCCACCGCCTGGCCGCGCGAGCCGGCGACCTTGACGCTCTTGTCGACCTTGTTCAGCTTGTAGATCTGCCGGTCAACCTTGATCTCGAGCCCCGCCTTCTTGATGTAGTCCTCGAGGCTGAAGTAGCTCAGGTACGCGTTGAAGTACAGCGGCCCGGTGCCATTCTTGCGGAACTCGATGGTGTGTTTGCCCGACTCGATGGCGTCGCCCACGAGCACCACCTTGTTGTCGAACGTGAACAGCACGTCCGGCGTGATCCGGACCTCTTTCTGCTTCTTGCCGTCGACCAGGATCTCGACGGTCATGTCCGGCTTGTCCTCGCCGCTGGCGCGGATGTAGTCGGCGAACGCTTCGAGGCAGATGGCGGTGTCGCGCGTCGAGTTCCAGTAGCTGGCGTGCTTGCGATTGTTGAGCAGGTACTTGACCAGGTACGGGGCTTTCGTGCCCTTCGGGTCGACACGCGCCAGCAGCTTCAGGTAGTAGGCGTGCGCCTCGTACTCGCTGCCGTACCAGTACCACCAATACCCCTCATTCCCGAGGTTCAGGTACGCGGTCTGGTTCTCTTCGTCCGTGACCAGGTACTGCTCGATGTTGCGCACGATCATGTCGCGCTTCTCGGTGTGGCCCTGCTTGTGCAGCGCCAGCCCGTACATGGCCTTGCCGTACACGGCGAGCTGGGTGCGGTCGCGGTACAGGAACTCGCGCATGTCCTCGTCCTGCTGGTCCGCATCGGCCAGGACCATGTACACGAACGCGTCCAGATTGTCGGCATACTCCTTCCACGGGTGCGCCTTCTTCGGCGCGCGCTTCAGCAGCCGCACCTGTTCGGCTTGGTAGTTCTTGAGCCACTCGACCCCGCGCTCGAGCACGCCCGGCACCAGCGCCACGTCGTTGTCGCGCGCGACCTGCAGGCCGTGCACCACGTACGCGGTCGTGTGCGGCGACGAGGACTCGCCCCAGCCGCTGAACCAGCCCCAGCCGCCATCCGAACACTGCATCGAGGTCAGGCGGTTGACCCCGACCTTGACCATGTCGCGGACCGTGTCTTCGTCAAAGATCGGGTTGCGCGGGACCCAGGCCTCGCCGTCCCAGCGGTAGTCGCCGGAGACGCGCTTCCAGTCCGCGGCGCGCTTCTGGTCGTTGCCGATCTCCTGCGCATTGAGGTTGGTGCGCTTGTCGCGGATCGCCTTCAGCGGCACGCCCATGTCGAGCAGGATCTTCTGCGTCATGACCGTGGGCAGGAACTTGTTGAGCGTCTGTTCCGTGCAACCGTAGGGGTATTCGACCATGTACGGCAGCGCGTCGACCATGGCGGCGGCGAGTGTCGGCGAGTAGCGGATCTCGAGGCGCGAGGCGTTGACGCGCCGCTGCTCGGGCACGTCGAGCGTCACGGTGGCGCTGTCCTTGTCCGGCCGAATCAGGCCGCAGACCGGCACCATCTTGTCCATGCCGTGCACGTAGACGGGGAACTTCATCTCCATGGCGTCCGACTCCTCGTCGGTGAGCGCCTTCATGCGCACCACGGCCTCGCCTTCCTTCACGACCTTGACGCGCCAGTCGACGCGCTGCTCGCCGTTCGCGTCCACCTTGATCTTGCTGCGGAGTTCGCCCATGGCCTCGAGCGTGCCGCCGTCCAGTTCGAGCACCGCCTCGACGTCCTTGGCGGTCGTGAGATAGTTGTGGATGTTAGCGGACAGCACCACCTCGTCCTTCTCGACAAAGAAGCGCGGCGCCTGCAAGCGCAGCATCAGGTTCTTGGCCGTGGTCACCAGCGCATCACCTTCGCCGACCTTGGTGCCGTGACCCATGCCCCAGACCTTGATCTTCCAGCCGGTCAGGTTCTCCGGCATCTTGAACTCGACCTCCGCAAACCCGTCCGCGTCGGTCGCGATCACGGCCTTCCAGAATGCGGTGTCCGCAAACTGCGTGCGCACCACCGGCTGCACCTGAGGCGCCTCCGGCCCGCCGCCGCCCGCCGCCGCCCCGTTCGCCTCATCAGCGACCATTTCCTTCTTCGCCTCTTCCCCTTCCGCCATGGGCGCGGATGCTGCCATGGCCATGCCATCTGCCATCTGCATGTTGGCCTTGGACTTGAAGGCGCGCACGGCACCCAACCGGGCACCGCCTTTGCCGCCGAACCCGCCGCGGCCACCACCGGGACCACCGAATGTCGTCTCCTCCGCGGCGCCTTCCATGTCCGCATTGTCGCCAAACACGCCGACCGGCCGCATGCCGCGCTCGCGTTCCTTCAGCACGTTCTGCGAGTACGGGTCGAGATTCGTCTCCTGCTGCGCGTGGTGGTTGCGGCGCCACTTCCAGAAGAACGCCTTGATCTCCGGCACGTTCGAGCCGCCCGAGATGTACTCGACCGCCTTGTCGTACACCGTCATCACCAGCGAGCCCTTGAACGGCTTGCCGAGGAAGTCGGTGAGCTTGAGCCGGACCTTCGCCGTTTCGCCCGGCTTGTACGTGGTCGCGGACGGCAGCACCTCAACGTTCAGCACGCGCTTCTCGGGCGGCACCACGATCTCCTTCACCTCCGAGTAGATGCGCGCGTCGCTGACCGTCAGCGCCTCGACGAAGAAGTTCGGCATGTCCTTCTTGGTGATCGCGATCTCCTCGATCACGCTCTTGCCGGTCATCTGGATCAGCTTCGGCGGCAGGCAGATACCATTGGCTGGCCGCACGAACAGCAACACCGTGCCCTGCACACGGTTGGTGTTGATCATCAGCTTCACCGTCTCGCCGGGCGCGTACTCGCGCTTGTCCGGAACCAACTCGATGTCGTTGAACCGGAACTTGGCACCGTCGAAGCCTTGTCCCGTGACGACGAACACGTACCCGCCCTCGATGGTGTGCCCGGCTGCGTCCGTGAGCTTGCAGGCGAGCCGGTACTGCCCGGCCGCGGATGCTTTCATCTGCATCTCGACTTGGCCGTCGTCGTTGGTCTCGACGTCCCAGCGCTGCGCCTCTTTCTCGGTCGGATTGCCGTCCTTGTCGTAGGTGACCCGAAACAGGCACAGCGGGCCCTTGGCCTTGACCGGCTTGCCGGCGACCGTGCGCGCGTTGGCGGCGGCATGGATGACGTCGCCGGTGCTGTAATGGCCGCGGTCGACCCAGGTGTAGACCTTGAACGGCTCGCGCGCCACCAGCACCTGGCCGGTGCCGACGATGGTGCGGCGCGATTCATCGACCACCTCCGCGGTGATCTCGTAGCGGTGGTCCTGATCGCCGTGAATCTCCTTGGCCAGGCGCGTGTCGATCTCGACGTTGACCGTGCCGTCAGCGCCGATCTCGACCTCGCGATCGAGCACGACCTCGGGCGGGGCAGGGGACCACGGAATCCACCAGCAGTGCGGCCGGAAACAACCCCACTTGCCCCAGCCCGGATACCAGGGATAGTCGTAGGCGAACCACCAGTAGCCGGTGCCGTAGAACCAGTCCCACGGCATGGGCGGATACCAGTTGGCCGTGTGCGAATACCGCAGCACTTTGTACTTGACCTTGGCCTTGACGACCGGTGCGCCGAAGTAGTACTTGGCCTGGATCTTCGCCGGGATCATCTCGCCGAGCATGACCGGCTCGGTCGGCGCCTCGACGGTGACCTCGAACTCCGGCTTCTTGTACTCCTCGACCCGGAACGAACTGCCGCCAACACCCGGGATCTGGAGCTGGAACACGCCCAGTGCCGCATCCTTGGGCAGCACGTATTCGCCGTCGAACCCGCCGTACTCGTCGGCTTGGAAGTCCTTCTGAAAGACTTCTTCGCCCTGGGGGTTGTGCATCTCGATGCGGAACGACTGCCCCGCCGTTGCCGACACGTCCTCCTCGTCGTACTTGGCGTGCCGGACCCAGGCCTTGAACTTGACCGTCTGCCCTGGGCGATAGACCGGCCGGTCGGTGACGAAGAACGGCTTGAGTTGGCTGTACTCGTTGTCGTAGTAGTTCGGGTACCACATGCCGGTGAAGCCGTGGTAGGCGAACCGTCCGTCCGGTGTGGTGGCGATGATCAGCCACTGGAACTGGTCCGAGTGCTCCTTCGGCCCGAGAATCACCTGGCCGTTCGCGTCGGTGGACTCGGCGAACTGGTTCACCACAATGTCGAACGGCCGGCCGAGCAGGCCGCGCTTGGTCTCGCGGTAGACCATGCGGTAGCCGAAGAACTCGAGGTTCGCCTTGACCACCGGCGCGCCGGTCTTCGCGTCCGCCACGAAGTACAGCGTCTGTTTGTCCAGCGGCTTCTTGACGATGGCGGTGTCCGCGACCCAGAGCACGATGCGGCTGGTGTTGCCGCCCGCAACCGTGCCGGTTACGAGGTATGCGCCGGGCTTCTGCAGCGGCGTGCTGACCGTGATGCGGCGGTCGAAGTGCTCCGGCCGCGGCTTCAGGTCGAGTGTCCAGTCCGCCACCTTGGCGCCGATGTACTTGGTCTGATTCTGCGTCACCAGCCGGTAGCCGATCTCGCCCAATTGCACCTTGTTGTAGTCCAGTTCGCGCGGGTTGCTCTTGAGATATGCCTTGATGTCGGCCAGCAGCTCGGGGACCTTCACCTCGTACGCCTGCAGGCTCAGCTTCCGGGCGTTGCGGAACCGGAAGTCGACCGCGGCCCCGGCGCCGGCCGCCTGTGGCCGCGCCGGTTCGAACTGGCCCCAGTTACCCATGATCTGCTCGAGCCGCTCGCGCTTCATGTCGTTCGTGCCGTACTCGTCGATGCTGCGCTGCCAGTACTTGGCTGCGGCGTTGTATTGCTGCCGGTTCTCGAAGGTCTGGGCCAGCGTGTTCAGCGACTGCTCGCCGTAGCCGGTCTGGCGGTCGGCCGCGAGCTGCTGGTAGATGCGGACGAAATTGAACTCGTCCGGGAGCTTGAAGCGTTTCACGCCGTTGGCCAGCCGCGCAATGGTCTCGTCCTCCGCGAGCGAGTGCAGTGCGAACACGCTGTCCTTCGCGTCCTCGTCAGGCGTGCGCTGGAACCAGGAATACTGCGCCAGGGTCTGCGTGCCGAACTGTTGATCGAGGAAGTTCGCGAACTCGAATGCGACCTGGTGCCGCAGCCTGGCATCCGTCTCCGCGGCCTGCATCAGCAGCCAGCGCCAGCGCTCGCCGTCAGACCCGGCGTCCTCGAAGCTCTTCGGGATCCTGTGGAAGACAGGGTTGCCGTCCTCGTCGACCGGCGCGCCGCGCACCTGACCGCCGCCGTAGTAGTACATGCCGTAGCCTTCGTCGTAGTCGGGGAGTGTCGCCAGGTCGGTCGTCGCCTGCAGCCGCCACGCCTCGGTGTAGCCGCGGTTCGACAGGAACGCGTTGGCGAACTCGAGGTAGAAGTACCCGGTACTGCCGCGGTTCGGGTCCTTGGCGACCAGCGGCAATGCCATCACATAGAGCTGCAGGGCACGGACACGGTCGCGCTCCTCGGCATTCGACATCTTGCCGCCGCCGCGGTGCTGGCCGCGCTCGAACTTGCCGGCGATCGTGAACCCGAAATGCTGTTGGCCGAGATAGTTCTGCGCCGCGGTGCGCAGGAGCTGCCAGTTCTTCGCGTGCACCTCGATCACACCCTCGCGCAGTGCGTCCATCTCGTTGATGCGGTTAAGATTGCACAGGCAGGTGACGGCCATGTTGAGGTCGTTGCCGACCTGGGCGGGGTCGTCGTCCGGCGCCAGCGCCAACGTGCGGAACAGGTCGTGCGCCTCCTGGTAGTTGCCGTCCTGGTACAGCTTGGTCGCCTTCTGGCGGTCCTCCGCCTGGCCGGCATGCGCGGCGGTGGCCAACCCGATGGTCAGCATGGCAATCAACATGGCGGTGTGAGTTCGGCTCATGGTGCTTCTCCTGCTGTTGTTCCGGATCCGTTCGCCCGGACCGGCGACGCGACGGGTTCCCGAAGTTCCGCCTTCAGGGGCCGTCGACTTACTCGGCGCAACGCCACCTCAGTACGCGATGTCCCTGGAGCGCCGGCGTCTCGCCGGCTGCCTTCCCGTGGCGTGGCGGTATGCCGCGAGCCAAGAGTGGTCAGGGGGCGTCGCGGGCGGACGCTCTCGTCACGACGCTCTGCCCTTGACCCGGATTCCCCTGGACCTGCGTCCGTCACGGATGTGCGTCCCGTTTATCATACTCGGTTTGTCGTCAACCGGCAATCCGTCTTCTCGACGGGAACCGTTGCACAATAGACGCGAACCGGGGATGCTTTTTCAACAGTCCGCCGGGAGAAAGCGGGGTCCGCGCCCCCAATGCTGCCAAGGTTCTCCGGTGCTGCGTGTTCAATGCACTTAACAAACGCGTCGGTACCGCGGCGAATCGTGGCTATCGACAGCGGCATGTGGAGTGCGGCGGCAGAGGGCGAGTGAGCCCTTCGACGCGCTACGCTTGCTCAGGGCTGACCAAGTCAGCGCCCGGCGACGCCGCTTTGGCTGGAGTACGTTGCGCGGGCAATGCGCCTCAGCCAAAGCGGTGTCGCGCCGCCCGTGGCGGACTTGCCGCCGCACTCCATAGGGTGCCGTCGACGAGAACCTGGGTGGCATTGCCCGCGCCCCCCGCGATTGACCCAAACCAACTCAACGTTTGGCGGGAAGTGGGTTTGCACTTGCCGAAACCGGGCCGGGTCGGTACATTGCTCTTGGATGGAGGCACTCTGAGTCTCCCGCCGACTGGGCAGGAGCGACGGCCAGTGCAGGCTGCCACACGTCTGCAATGGCGGCTGGCTGTACGAGGACAGGCGCCAACAGGAGGTCATCGAGTTTTGAGCACCGGCGAGCAGAGCGCGCAGAACTGGTTCGCAGTCCACGGCAAATGGCTTGGGATTACGGGTGCCATCGTGGTCCTGGCGCTGCTCTTGTTCCATTTCTCGGCCGGAAAAACCGAAAGCCCTCTGGCTTACAGCGATCGCCAGGATGTCGAACGCTTCGTCCCGATAGATTTCTCTGGCGCTCGTGACGTGGAGGGGTATTTCCGCCTGGAGACGGAGCGCATGTCCTGGGTGACCCTGACCATCCCGCTGGACCGGATGGACAAGTTTATCGACAGCAACGATTTCCGCAGTCGCATCTCGACTGAACCGCTGGATTTCGAAAGAGTCATGGTGACGTTCAGGGTCGGGCGTGGCTCACTGCCCGCCGCGGAAGACCCGTTCCTGTCGGGCATCTGCACCCCGGAGCAGGCGTTCATCGGCGACGGTTGCGTGTGGGTGGCCGGCCGCCGCACCCGCGGCGGTGACGACGCCTGGGTTGTGTGGTTGGTCTACGACCACCAGGCCGCACGCCTGGCCCGTGCCAAGGGCGGCGAGTGAGGGCCGCGGCCAGGGGCGGGTGACGAGTGTCGGGGGGGGAGGCGTGACGCGGGCTACGGGGACGGGTGGGGCAGCTACACACGATGACACTTCACCTCGGTTTCCACCGCCGCCAACCCGGCAGGCGACATGTCACCCAGACCGCGTGAACGCGGAACTACAAGCCTGTCGCCGTCCCAGGTTCGTAGTGCCGCCTTCAGGCGGTCTGGGCGCGGTGACGCGTGTTTGACTTCGAGATCACCGGGTGGTCCGCTATCCGGAGCTGCCTCACATCTGAACACTGAACACCGAACACTGAAACCCGTCCAGAGCCTCACTCCACCACCACGGCGGTCTTCTCGTCCAGACAGATGATGACCTTCACGCCCAGTGCGAAGCAGGGCCGCAGCTCGGGGTGCGCCTCAACGAACTTGAAATACTCGTCGCTGGCGTAGGCGAACTTCTTCATCTCCATCTTCTTGTTGAAGGCGCGGTCGACCCAGACGCCGTTCAAGAGATAGAAGGTGCGCGTGCCGATGTGGCGCTCCGCGGCGGCCTGGGCGACCCGGTCCGTTTCCTTGTAGTCCGAGATGGCCTCACTGACGGCAATCGCCGCCGCACCTTCCTGCTGCTTCATCTGGGACTGGGCCTGCGCGCTGAGAATCCTTGCCTCGGTCGCTGGCTTCCCGGCAGCGACGGCCAACTCAGGTTCCGCCTTCGCCTCCATCGGGATCACGGCCGGGGCCACCTCTGCATCGTGCGCGACCGCGCCGCCATATGCGCCGCGCGCCTTCCTCAGGCCGCCCGCCAGTTCCTTCCCCCTAGCTTCCTCGCTGCGCCGCGCGCCCAGCAACCAACGTGTGGGCGCCGGTGCCGGCATCACCTGTGGTTGCGGACCCCCGTTGTCGGCACGGACCACTTGCTTGTCGTCCTCCACGACCAGGTACGAGGTGTACGGCGTCATGATGCCGTACTCGCGGCTGAGGCGGACGACTTCGTCCTTGAGCTCGGCATTCTCGCCGTGCAGCCGGATTTCGTCCAGCAGGTACCCGACCTTGCGCGTGGCCCACAACCGCGGGATGAAATCGTTGTCGCGGCTCTCTTCGGGGAAGGTGCCTTCGTAGACGAATTCGCGCTTCTCGCCGTTCACCAGCCCGGTCAGGCGCACGGCGACGTGGCCGCTGCCATGGTAGCGGCCGAACACGCGCACCTGGCCACCGCAGAACAGATCGGGCAGCGCTTTCGGGTACACGTCGCGGCACTGGACTTTGTCGATGACGAGTTCGGGCCGGGCGAGCACCGGGTGGCTGACTTTGTCGTAGAAGGAGGACACCGCCGTCTCGATGTTCTCGCCCGGCGCAACGTACATGGCCATGGCGCCGGTGTTCCCGGCCACCTGGTCGAGCAGGTGGCTGTTCACATCGTTGCCAACGCCGAACACGAAGATACGCGTGTCATCCTGCCGGCCTTTGACCAGGTTGCCCAGGATCGTGGCGTTGTCCGTGGTGCCGACCGTCGGCATGCCGTCGGTCAGGAACGCCACCAGGTAGGGACGCTTGCCGTCCGTCTTTACGCCGAGCGCCTGCGTCAGTGCACCGTTGATGTCCGTGCCACCGCGCGCCTCCAGCTTCTTCACGAACTCCAAGGCGCGGTTGCGGCCGGTTGCGTCCGCCGGCAACAGCTCGGAGCTCAGCGGCTCAACGTCGGTACTGAACCGTACGATGTTGAACCGGTCGCCGGGGTTCAGTTTGCGAATGCAGTAGTCGAGGGCGTTCCGGGCCTGCTGAATCTTGTCGCCCGCCATGCTGCCGGAGGTGTCGATGACAAACGTGATGTCCTTGTCCATGACCTTGCCCAGTGCCGGGTCCGCCGTGGGCGCGAGCATGAGCAGGAAGAATCCGTCCTCGCCCTTGGGCGCGTGTGCGAGCAGATTGATGCCGAACTCCTTCTCGGACACGCCGTAGTAGAGCACGAAATCCCGGTTCAGCAGCGACTTGTTCTCCTCGAACCCGATCACTGCCTCGTGGTCACCCTTGCGGCTGATCCCGACATCGTGCGACGGTGAGTACAGCGTGCGGATGGGCACGGTCGAGTTGAGGCCGACGCGCACGGTGAAGTCCTCCAGCGTCCGCGACGCTTCGTCGCCGGTGCGCAGCGGAAACACGAATCGGTACAACCCGGCGTCGTACTGCAGCGTGTGCGAGTAGGCGATCTCGATACGCTGGTCGCTGCGCTTCTGTACCGGGTAGACGCTGACCTGGAACAGCGCGCCGCCGATGTACTCGAGCAGGCCCGGGTCGCGCATGCGCCGGACAATGTCCTGGTAGATGCTGCGCGCCTTCTCCTTTGGCAGCAGTTCGCCGCTGACGCGCTTGCCGTTGATGGTCATGGCGAAGTCCGAAATACTCGCGTCCTCGGGCAGCGGGAACACGTACACCGCCTCCAGGTCGCGGTCCGTGCTGTTGAAGAATACCTGGTCGACGCGCACGTTGGCGACACCGTCCCGGATGTTGATGTCGACCCGCTGGTGCCGAATCCCGAGCGCCGGCAAGCTCGTATCCTTGGGCAACAGCACGCCCGTCGCCCAGGCCATCGACGGCGCCAGCAGCAACACACTCCCGAGCACTCGCAGTGTTCTCATCAGAGTAACCCTCGTGATTTCCGTCCCCAGCTCAGTGACAACGCTGACTCAGTGACGCAGTGACTCAGTGAGCTGCTGAAACCTAAAACCCGAAACCTGACACAGCGTTCCTTTGCCTCACTCCCACCGTTCACTCGCGGTACAACGGTCCCGGCATGGGCTGCGGCACCGGCATGGGCCGCACGTCGTACCCCGGTCGCAGCACCGCGTGCACGACCGTGTCGCGCCAGAACAGTGCCTGGCCGTCGACGTTGCGGCTGATCTCCACCCGCGTGCCTTCGCCCGGCGAGCCCTGTTCGGTGAACGCCGCGTAGTGCACTCCATCCAGGAAACGGCGCACGTCCTCTTCCCGAATCGTCAGGCGCTCCGAGTACCCGCGCCAGATCACGTCCATGGCGTACGACTCGCAGATGCGCATCCACAATTTCCGGAACAGGATCGAGCTTGAGAATAGATCGCAGCCGACAATGCGGTTGTCCGCCACGATCACCGCGCCAACGTATTCCGGGCGACAGAGTTTGCGGAACGGCGCGACCAGGCCGCTTAGCTCACGGCGCACTGCGGGCGCCTGGAAAACGGACTGGTAGTCCTCCGTGGCCGACTTCACCCCGAACTGCTCGGAACGGCTGCGGACTTCGCTCCAGATCGCGTCCTGCGACGCGCCGCCAGCCGCCTTCATGCGCAGTTCGTGGTCGGCCAGCCCCGGGCCGCGGTCAAAGATCGGGTCCTTGCCTTCCCATCGGCCCTTTTCGACACAGTACACCGGGATGTCGACATCTCCCGAGCGCGGCGGCAGCAGCAGGTCGTGGCGCACCAACCGATTCTGCCGGCCGCCCTGCAGGATCTCGCCGGCCATCAGGAAGATGTAGTGCGGAGACTCGTTCCGGCCGATGAGCTCGGGGACCGCGGCGCTCGGCTTCTCGTAGATGCGGACCCAGTCGTTCCGCAGCGCTTCGTCCAGGGTGCGGATGTCGTGCCGCTCCGGGTTCCGCAGCGACAACGGGAAGACGGTGAGTTGTCCGTGAGTGTACGGCGCCTCGACGCGCACGGCGTCTACCAGACGGATCAGTTGGCCGCCTGGCACCGGAAACGGTCGCGGCGGCACGATGACGATCGGTGGCTCGACCGGGCGCACGTCCGGAGGGCGCGGCTCGGGGGGCCGAGGGCTCGGTCCGCCCGTGTCGCCTTCCTTCAGAAACGCCCCGGACGCCGCCACGCCCAGCAATGCGAACCCCGTAAGAATGCGCAGGACCGCGCTTGCCCGTCGCCTGACAACCCGGATCCCAAGGTGCGTCATGGTGTGGCCATCCTCGTCCGCTGCACTTTCGACCCTAGGCCAGTATCCCACGGGACTCCCCCGGAGCGCTCCGCCTGCAGCCGTCTGCCGGGTGCGTTTCGCCGTCATACTGTAGACGCTCAGCCCGGCGTTTTTTTCAACCTGTGCGGGTAAATCCACAGAGACAGAAGGCGGTGCAATGGGCGCCAGGATACGCCCGTTCGCGGTTGTGTGCCGTAACGGGCAGTGGCGCGGGACCTCCGGGACCGCGGCAGGGTGCTCGGGGCCGTCCCGGCCCGAGGCCCTCGGCCGGGGACCGGCCGACGCACCCCGCTTCGGCGCGGGACCTGTCTGCGTGCGGCGCACAGGCAGGCGCGCCGAGCCACCGCGCTCAATCGCATCCCAGCCGGCGCACGCCATTGCTCCTCGAGGGCGAATCTACCCGCACAGGTCGGTTTTCTTCAACCGAGCCATCGAAAGAGGGGGGCAGGCAATCCGTGTCACTGAGCGGCGACTCGGCGATTGAACTCGTCGAGACCGATGCGATCCATCGTGTGCCCCAGGCGTTCGTTCGAGCGTCCCTCGGCACGGTACACGGCCAGCACCTTGCGAACCAGTGCCAACGCTTCCTCGGGATCTTCAATCAGGTCTGCAATCACCGTGCCGAGACGCGGCTTCTTGCCCATCGTTCCGCCGGCAAGCACGCGGATCCCGGTGGTCTCGGCTTTCCAGGCGCCGGTGGGGCAGAGCGTCGTGCAGACGCTGCACTTGATGCAGGTGTCCTTGTCGGAAAGATAGCGGTCGCCGTCCTTGGTGATGGAGTGGGTCGGACAAAGCTCCACGCACTTACCGCAGTCACTGCACTTGTCTTCCGCCCAGGCGGGAACGGTTACACCCATCAGGCCGATGTCGTTCTCGCGCGCTTTGCCGCAGTTGTTCGGGCAGCCGGTGACATTCATCTTGACCTTGTACGGCATCTCGCTGGCGAAATGCTCGCGGTCAAGTGCGGCGGCCAAGTCCTTGGTGTTGATGGCGCCGTAGCGACACCAACTGTTCCCCGGGCAGGCGCCCACGACCCGGACCCGAGAGCCCCCCGCCCCCATGGAAACGCCGCCGGCAGCCAACTCGGCAATCGCCGCCTCGGCGTCGGACTTCAGGACACCGTGGATCTCCACCCCTTGGCGGGTCGACAGGTGAACTTTGCCTTGACCGAAGCGCTCCGCAACGCTGATGATGGTTCGCAACTGCGCCGTGGTCAGATCGCCACCAACCGTCCTGAGGCGCAACGCACAGAGCGCAGGATCCCGCTGTTTGACAATTCCTAACTGGGCCACAAGACGTGTCTCCTTCATCGACAACGGATTCAGGGCTGGCATCGTGCGGGCGGGCAGGAGAGAGGTTAGCGCCCTGCCGCCTTCAGGTATCATAGCCCGGTCGGCAAGACTCGCAAGGCCTGGATCATGCGTAACTGCAACGGCGTAGGTCGCCTCGGCGCGCCGCACGACCTGCACTCCCCGGCCAATCTGAACAACCCTGGATTGGACCTGACGCCCCGCAGGCTCTCTGCCCGATCACGGGCAGATCTTGTCGAAGGTGGCCCAATCCCAGACGTTGCCCATGTTGTGCGTCCAGGGAATCCAACTGACGCTTCCCCCCATCCGCAGCGTGTTGAATCCGTGCGAGTTGTGATTGGATGGCCAGCCCAGATAGCCCATTTCCCACCACGTGTCCTGGTCCACGACGGCGAGGCGGGTCGGAGGCCAGTACGTCAGGCGCTTGGCCTGGACACTGCTGCTGCCGGCCTGGGGGTTGATCCAATACGACGTGTCGCTGCCGAACTTGGACGGGGTCAGGCGCAGCGCGCGGTCCGAAGGACAGATCATGATCTGCGGTGTTTCCCACAGGTCGGGACAGCCGAGGTAAGAGAAAAGCAGGCCGAACTGGAAGTACTGGTTCGGCGCGTGCAGCGTGCACCGCCAGTTCCCGCAGCCCATGTTCTCACAGGGCGGGTCGCGATGATTGTACGGCCCGAGCCCGTCGTAGTCATCGGTGTACATGATCATCCCCGTGCCCATCTGTTTGAGGTTATTGCCACAAATGCTTCGGCGCGCCCGCTCCCGGGACTCGGCAAGCGCCGGCAGGAGCAGGGACGCGAGGATGGCAATGATGGCGATGACGACCAGCAGTTCAATGAGTGTAAACCAATGAGCCCTGCGCCGGACGTCAACCCCCGAGTCGGACGTCGGCCCCTGACCGCGTCGAAGGGGGGGAAGGCCAGAGGGGGCCGTGAGCGTGAAGCGTCGTCGGTGTTCCATGGGCCCGCTCCCTCCATATGGAAATTGCCAAGCTTACAGCCCAGCAGGACACTGTACCATTATAGATGTAATGCACCCGCTTTTCAAGGTGGGCGCCGGGCCACCCAGTAATGCGTCAGTGGCGGGTGCTGGGCTGGGGGGGGCTCGCCAAAAGTGGCGGGACCGGCTCGGTCCCGCGGGTGTCGGAGCGAGCCGCTCCGACCACTTTAGACGCCAGCCCCGGTCAACCTTCGACCTTATCTCCACCCGCCACTGACGCATTACGGCCACCCAGGGCTGTTTCAAGATCTGGCGCCGCGTCTCGGAAGGCCACACCTCCGCGCACACCTGGTAGGGGCGGCCTGGGGCACCGGGGTCGCGCCTACCTTTTTGAGCACATTTGCCCGGTCGCGAGGTGAGATTGGGGCCGGACATTCGGTTGAAACGCGCCCGGAGACGGTCCATCCCCGCTCTTTCCTTCCGCCGCCGACCTGGGGGCCGCGGGGACCTGCCTGGGGGAGCACGCTGGTCTGGCCGGTCTGACGGAACCACCGGCGGATGTGCGGGTAAGGACGGATGACCCCAAGGCCCCCGATCCGGGACAGACGCCGAACCTCGAAGTAGGGACGCTGCCGCGCCAGTCACAGTGACATACCGCGTCCGAATTCCCCCCTCCGGTGCTTCGAAGTTCGGAGTTCAGCGTTCGACGTTCATCCGTCCTTGATCCATTGTCCTCCGACAGCATGATTTCGGGAAGACAGGCTATGGTAGGCACGATACGAGCAAAGGCAACATGTCCGAGCCCCACGAACCGGAGACCTGTTCCGATGAAGCTTGTGACTCTCGTCGTATCGCTGCTTGTCGCTGTTGGGTCGGCCTGGGCGCAGTTGGGCATTGACGAGGGGTTTGAGGGCGCGCTGCCGGACTTCCACACCTACCAGGCGACCTATGCGGCCGACACCGCCCGCGCGCACGGCGGCGCGCAGTCGCTGCGCGTCACGCCGAGTGGCCGAACATGTACCGCGTGTTCCGCGTGTATGCGGATCGCATTGAGTGGGAGGTGCGGCAGGTGAGCAACCGCGGTTTCGTGAGCGAAGCCGTCGTCCCGGCCAAGGCGCTCACCTGGATGATCTCCGTCCGCGACGGCGACCTCGCGGGCGTCGTGAACCTGGCCCCGCGGCGCCAGGACTGAGCGGACGTCGCACCGACAGGAGAACCGTTTTGAGCCCCGACGCTCGCAGAGGCCATACCCGTACGGTATAGGTGCCAACCCAATCCCTCGTGTCCGTTGGGTCCGTTACGGAGAAGGAGCAAGAACATGACCTGGCAAGTTGGCATGGCGCGGCGCGTGATGACTCCGGAGACGCCCGTGTGGCTGGCGGGGTATGGGACCGAGCGTGCACCGGAGGGCAAGGTCCACGATCTCTGGCTCAAGGTCCTCGCCCTGCGGGACCACGCCGGCAAGCGCGTCGTGATGGTCACGACGGATCATATGGGAATGTCCAAGACCATCTATGAACGCCTGTACGCGCGGCTGCGGGCGCGGTGCGGCCTGGACCGCGCCGAGTTCATGCTCACCTTCTCGCACAATCACTGCGGGCCAATCCTCACGGACGACTTGGTGGACTACTACCCGCTGGACGAAGAGCAGCACCGGCTGGTGAATGAATACTCGCTGTGGATGGAGGACCGGGTGGTCGAGGCCGTCGAGGAGGCGCTCGGGGACTGGCGCCCGGCACTGCTGAGCAAGGGCGAGGGTACGTGCACGTTTGCGGTCAACCGCCGCGAGAACACCGAAGCTGAGGTGGCGCAGATGCTGGCCGAGGGCAAGCCGCTGAAGCTGAAGGGCGTGGTGGATCATGACGTGCCGGTCCTGGCGATTCGCGACGACGGTGGCGAACTGCTCGGGGTCCTCTTCGGGTATGCCTGTCACCCGACCACGCTCGCGTTCAATCAGTGGTGTGGCGACTATCCGGGCTTCGCGCAGATCGGCATCGAGGCCGCGCACCCCGGCGCCGCGGCCATGTTCTTCAACGCGTGCGGTGCGGATCAGAACCCGATCCCGCGCCGCACGCTTGAACTGGCCGCGTGCTACGGGCAGATGCTCGCCGCCGCAGTGAACGCAGTACTGGCCAAGCCGATGCAGCCGGTCTCGACCGGCCTCGGGCTGCGCACGGCGTTCGAGTTCGTGGACCTGCCTTATGGCGAAATCGTGACGCGCGAGAAACTGCTGCCGATCGCCCATGGCAAGAGCGCACTGCACGCACGTTGGGCGAAGCGCATGATCAAGATGATCGACGACGGGGTCATCTTCCCCACCGCGTATCCCTATCCGGTGCAGGCTTGGCGGATCGGCGATGAACTGCTGCTGCTCGGTATCGGCGGCGAGGCGGTGGTCGACTACTCGCTGCGCTTCAAGCGCGAGTTCGGACCCGGGACCTGGGTGTGTGGGTATGCCAACGACATGGCCGCGTACATCCCCTCGCGCCGGGTGTGGGAGGAGGGCGGGTACGAGGGCGGCCCGCACCTGGATGAGTACGGACGACCGGCCTGGCGCTGGGCGGGCGACGTCGAGGACCGCGTCGCCGGCGCCGTGCACCGCGTGGTACAACGCGTCTCGGCGGCGAGTGCACAGTAGCGCGCCGAAGCGTGTGGGAGCGCTGCCCGGCGCCCCATTCGTCCGTCCCTGAAGGGGACGCGCAGGTGCACGCCGTGTGTTCACCACCGTGGTGCGGCATGCGGTACCCCGTTGGCGTGCAATCGGTTGAGGTACGCCGAATCCCAGGGTTTGCCAACCTTGGGCTGGACATGCCTGTCGCCGTTGGCGACAAGACCACCACCCGGTCGCCGGGGTTGTACAGCTCGCACCCAATTGCACGAAAGACCTCGCCTCACCAGCGCGGCGCCGGCCGCGCGATGGCATATCGGTATACACGGAAAACGGGGAGCCATGCCGGAGCGTACTTGAAACCGGGGGGACGTTGGGCGTATTGGTAAGGGATTGCCGCGCGGTGCACAGCCGGGCATGAAACGGGCACAGCCGCGAGGACGGGCAAAGGCACGGGCAAGGGGAAGAGAGACATTTGGAGGAGACCACCCCAATGGCGCATTCTTTCCTCCGCAACGCGTTGCTGGTGAGCGGGTGCCTGGTCGGCTTGAGCATCCTGGCGGCCGACACGGCCGTGCTGTATGTGTCGCCCCAGGGTCAGGACGCGTGGTCCGGCACGCTCGCGGCACCGAACGCGGAAAAGACGGACGGCCCGTTCGCTACGCTCGACCGGGCGCGAAATGCTCTGCGCGAGATGAAGAGCGCCGGCCGTGTTCCGGACGGTGGCGCACGGGTCCTGTTGCGCGACGGCGTCTATCGGCTCGAGGCGTCGTTCGAGCTGCTGCCGGAGGACTCGGGGACGAGCGCCGGCCCCATTGTCTACGCCGCGTACGAGGGTGAACACCCGGTGATCTCGGGGGGCCGCGAAGTGCGCGGGTTCCAACGCAACGCCAACGGCTCATACTCCGTTACCCTGGATGCGGCCAGAGACCACGCCTGGGTGTTCCGTCAACTCTTCGCCAACGGGCGGCGCTACATTCTGGCGCGTTCGCCGAACAGCGGCCAGTTCTTCATCCGCAAGGCCGTGCTCCAGGGCGACGTGGCCAAGACCGGCGAGTGGGCGGGCAAGTCCAAGACGGCGTTCGGGTTCTTCCCCGGCGACCTCAAGGCCTGGGACAACCTGCCGGACGTGAACCTGAAGCTCTACTTCAGTTGGAATTCGGGCCTGTACCCTCTGAAGTCGGTCGACGAAAGCACGCAGGTGGCGTTCCTCGGCGGCCCCGCGGTGTGGCCCATGCCGCGCTCGTCCGGACAGTGCTACCTGGTCGAGAACCATCCGGGCGCTCTCGACGCACCGGGCGAGTGGCAGCTCGACCGCGTCACAGGCGTGCTGACCGTCATCCCGTTTGCGGATGAGAAACTCGACGAACTGACGGTCGTGGCGCCGGTCGTGCAGAACCTGGTCGTGGGTCGGGGCGACCCGGCGCAGGACCGATTCGTCGAGCACATCCGTTTCGAGGGCCTCTCGTTCCAGTACGCCGCCTGGCATCTGCCACCCGAGGGTCACGGCGATCCGCAGGCGGAGTCGACACTCGATGCCGCCTTGCAGTTCGACGGCGCGCGCGACATCGCGATCGAAGGTTGCGAGGTGGCGCACATCGGCCACTACGCCATCTGGTTCCGAGACGGATGTAGTGGTAACCGTATGGTGAGAAACCACTTATATGATCTTGGTGGCGGCGGTGTGCGTATCGGGGTGCACACGCGGCCGATCCCGCGCCTGCTCAGCCACGACAACCTCATCGACAACAACTTCATCCACGACGGCGGGCACATTCACGCGGGCGCGGTGGGCATCTGCGTCGGCTACGCGCACCGCAACACGATTTCGCACAACGAGGTCTGCGACTTCCGCTACACCGGCATTTCGCTCGGCTGGACCTGGGACATCACGCAGTCCGGCACGCGCGACAACATCGTCGAACGCAACCACGTGCACCATGTCATGCGCGTTCTGGACGACGGCGGCGGCATCTACAGCCTCGGCCTCACCCCGGGTTCGGTCATCCGCAACAACCACATCCACGACGTCGGTCGGGCCGAGGACGCCGTCGGGCACGGCATCTACCTGGACGGCGGCAGTTCCGGCGTCCTGTGCGAGAACAACCTGGTCCACGACGCCGGCGCCGGCGGGGTCCGGTGCCAGCACGGCACCGCCTGCCTGACGGTTCTGAACAACCTCTGCGCCTACTGCGGGTTCGGCCTCGGCATCGATTCGGAACGCACGAACATCTTTGCCTACAACATCGTCTACATGGCCGGCGACGGAACGCCGTTCCGGCCCGAACAGCAGTGGCAGAGCTACAACAAGATCATCAAGCACAACCTGTACTGGCACGAGGACGGCAAGCCGATCAAGTTCCTGAAGTACAGCTTCGAGGAGTGGCAGAAACTGGAGGGGATCAAGGACATCTGGTACACGCCGCGCATGGACGAGCGGTCGCGCATTGCCGACCCCCTGTTCGTGGACGCGAAGAATCGCGACTTCCGGCTCAAGCCCGAATCCCCGGCGTTCGCGCTCGGCTTCACGGCGCTCGACATGACCGACGTCGGCCTCGTCGGTCCGGCGGAGTGGCGGCAGTTGCCCGCGTCATGCCCGATCGCGCCACTGCTCCCGACCGAAACCGACCTCGGCGCGCTGTTCGCCAAGTTCTACGAGGAGGGGTTCGAGCTCGAGGCGCCGGGTGAGAAACCGGCCATGGTCGAGATCGTCGAAGCGGAGAAAGGCTTCGTCGTCGTCACCGATGAGAAGGCGGCGTCCGGCAAGCACAGCCTGAAGTTCGTCGACGCCGCCGGCCTGGCGCAGTATCACCTGCCACACGTTTTCTACCGTCCCAACCTGAGCGACAGCATCAACATGCGCCTGGACTTCGACCTGTACCGCGAACCCGGCGCCATGCTGTGGGTCGAGTGGCGCGACTGCGTCGGCATGCGCCAGAACGGACCCAGCATCCGGATCCAGGCCGATGGCAAGCTCCTGCTCGACCAGATCCCCACGGAGTGCATCATCCCGGACGGCAAGTGGGTGCACTTCCGCATGGCCGACGGCCTCGGCAAGCTGTGCGACGGCAAGTGGGCCGTGACGATCACGGTGGGGGACGAGACGCTCTTCGAGCGCAGCGACATCCCCTGCGACCCGGAGTTCACCAGTGTGCAATGGTTGGGTTTCGTCAGCTACGGCAACGACCCGGCCGTATTCTACCTCGACAACCTCTGCTTCAAGCCCGACAAGCAGCCGTGACCCTGTTCCTGCCAGCGCAGACGCGACCGGCACACCCGCGCCAGGAACGCGGTCCCGCCTTCAGTATCATGAGATTGCGATGTGCGCATAGATCGGGGAGTCCTTGGGGACGGGCTATCTGTGTCGCCTGTGGACAATACCCGCCACGCCTCGGCACAACAGGGCCAGAGCAGAGTCAGCCGGACCGTGACGACCCTGGGGACGGGACGGGCCATCTGTGTTGCAGGTCCGCATCGCGGCCGTTCGCGGCGTGCCACACGTTCGTGCGCCCCATGCCGCAGGCGGAGCACTGGCGCATTTTGGCCAGCCCCGCCACTGTGTGCCTGTCCCCGAGGCTCCCCCCGAGGCTTCTGGCCGAGGCTTTGGTCCAACAGGCAACGCTCAACACCCGCCTTCCGCCGGCTTCTTGCCGGGACGACAAGGAACAGGCGGATCGCAGTGCGAGGGACTCAAGAGAGCTGCACGGCGCTCCACGGGCAGGCGAAAGAAACGGGGAACGCGCACTCGATCCGCGGCGCGACGGGGAGAAAAAGAGGCGCGACGGGGACCGGGCTTTAAGCCCTTCCCACTCGCAGGCTCTACCGACCCTCTGTGCCTGTTGGTGGTGACCCTCGCTTCCTCTTGCCTGGCAGTCCTCGCGAGACACCGCGAGCTTGTTGCCTTCACTCTCAACTCCCTCTGTTTCTCTCCTTCACTCCGACTGCCAGCGCGGGAGTCTCGGGCTGTTCTACCAGCCCCCGTCGTACTGAGTGAGACACACCGTGATGGCGTTCGGTTCCATGGACAACGCGTTTCTTCCGACCTGCAGGCCAAGGGCCTTGGCATTGACCGTTTCGGGTTGACTGATACCTATCCGTTCGGTGAAGAGCATCTTGCGGGCCGGGGTGGCGGCGGGGTAGGTCAGAGGCGTTCGCCGGCCAGCAGTCGCCAGACATTCTGGTAGTCGGGGCCGGTGAGTTTGGCGCCTCGCGGGGCGGCGCGTTGCCAGTCGTCGGGAGAGAGGCGCCGAAGGTACTCGCGGGCGGCACGGGTGCTGTGGACGTCAGGGCGACCCTTGGTCGCAACCGCGAACCTCTGCCCGAGCGCGGGGGCAATACTCCGGGGCACGGCATTCATGCGCATGAGCACGGCGGCTTCGGTATTCACGCCGTGGTAGAGCATGGCGGGCAGGGACCTTGGGGACAGGCTATCTGTGTCGCCTTTGGACAATACCCGCCACGCCTCGGCACAACAAGGCCAGAGCAGAGTCAACCGGACCGTGAATGTGGACCTTGGGGACGGGACGGGCTATCTGTGTTGCAGGTCCGCGTCGCGGCCGTTCGCGGCGTGCCACACGTTCGTGCGCCCCATGCCGCAGGCGGAGCACTGGCGCATTTTGGCCAGCCCCGCCACTATGTGCCTGTCCCCGAGGCTCGCCCCGAGGCTCTGTCCCCGAGGCTCTCCCGAGGTTCCCCTGTGGCTCTTGTCCCCGAGTTTTCCGGGCGGTGCATCACCCGGCCACACCGAGGTGAAATTGACAACGACGTTTCCAGCGCCCGCGTCCTCACGGGCTCTGGGAACCTTCAGTTTCATGGGAGGCAGGGGTTGTGGACACAAGGCATTCCGTTCTGTCTGTCCAAGGGAATCTTGCCGGGCTGCGCTTGACAGCATCGCCAAGCATTTTATGTTATGTAACGGTTGTGTTATATAGCAATCTTGATACAGGAGATGGGCCATGCATATTGTCACCGGTAACCCTGTCACCGGAGAGGATTTCTTCGACCGCGAGCAACTCATCGCCAACCTGTGGCAGACGCTTGAGGGCGATAGCGTTCTGCTCGCTGCACCCAGGCGAGTGGGGAAGAGCAGCATCATGCTTCGACTCATGGAGCGGCCCGCCAACGGGTTCCGGCCGGTGTACCTGGATGGCCAGAACTACGAATCGCCCGAGGATCTCGTCGCCGATCTGGTTGTCAGGGTTGGCAAGGTCAGCGGCGACGTCCGTAAGTTTACCCAGGGGATTCTGACGGGGGCTCGTCGGAACATCGAGGAGCTTGAGATCTGGCAGATCAAGTTAACGTTGCGGGAACAACTCGCGCAAGGATGGCGTGAACAAGGTGAAAGCGCCGTTCGCGCCGCCGTAGCATCCGGGCCGAAACTGCTCGTTATTCTCGATGAACTCCCACTCCTGCTGCACCGAATGGCCGACTCCGGAGAGGAAGGACAGGAGAAGGCCCTGTCACTACTTGACTGGCTTCGCCATCTGCGCCATGAGCCGGAGATCCGACCGGGCTTGCGGCAACTCGTCGCCGGTTCAGTCGGCATGGCGCGCGTCGCCGCGCATATCGGCGCCACGCACAAGATCAATGACCTGGCCCAGATTCCCGTGGGTCCTTTCACTCGTGAGGCCGCCGCCACCTTCGTGCGGCAGTTGCTCGCCTCCCGGGGGATCGAGGCCAATGTCCTGATCACGGAGACCTTCCTGGAGCAGGTAGAGACCTTCATCCCCATCTTCATGCAGATCCTCGCGTCCGCAGTGGCCAGTGAGGTCCGGGACCGCGGCGCGGAACTCACGCCCGAACTCGTCCGCATGTGCTATGAGGAACGCGCATTGGGACCGCAGTACCGGAACCGGTTCGAGGACTACTACGAGCGCCTGGATCGCTATTACACACCCGACGAGGCCCGCGCGGCCAAACGGCTCCTGCGCGAGCTGGCGATTGCGGGAGGCCCGGTCGCCCGGGCCAGGCTGCAGGCTCTGTACCATGAGGAACTGGGCACCGCGAACGGGGGCGCATTCGATCTGCTGTTGAGCTGGCTGCATGACGATTTCTACGTCGAGGAGGTGCTGCCGGAGCGACGCGAGGTCGTGTTCAAGAGCAAGTGGCTCCGGGACTGGTGGAGGATCTACCATGCGTCCGTTTGACACGTCGGGAGTACGCCGGCATCCTTTCGCACCCTGGCAGGCCGTTCCGGAACAGCTCGGGCGGACCCTGGTTGGCCGGGACAGTGTGCTCTCCGACCTGCTCGGTTTGTTGTCTTCTCCAGCCGGTTGTGTGGCGAATCACACGGTTCTGGTCGGCCCACGCGGAATAGGCAAGACCCACCTCCTCAGCCTGGTCCGCCACTATGTCGCCGGACGCCTCGCCCCGCCGTTTGCCGTCTCCACCGACTTGTCGGCGTGGACGCCCGTGCTCTTCACCGAGGAGGAGTATGCGGGACAGAACTCACTCGCCAACTTCCTGCTCAACGTCATCGCCAAACTGCGCCAGGAGAATGTCCTTGAGTCTCTCTGGCAACTGCCGCCTGATCTGCCTCGGCAGGACGATGCGGCCGTATGCGGCTGCTGTTTCGAGCGCCTGACACGTTACCACGACGAACGCCACAAACGCATTCTGCTGCTTGTCGACAATGTGCAGAAGGTTCTCTCGGGGTGGCGGCACAGTGACCACGAACGCTTCCGCGCTTTCTTGAGTGGTCAAGGTTTCGTGCTGATCATTGCCAGCGCGCCAACTGTCTTCAAGCAGATTCTCGGACAACAGGCAGCATTCCATGATTTCTTCGATGTTCGCCCCATCGAGGACTTGCGAGAGCCTGAAGTACTCGAGTTGGTCGGGAAATGGTTTGCCGAAGAGGGCAGGATCGATGAGTTCAACGCGCGCCAGGAGGAGCTGAGCCGCAAACTTCCGGCCATCCTCGCGCTGACGGGGGGCAATCCCCGGTTGATTCTGTTCGTTGCGCAGGTCGCCACCCGCAACACGTTCCTCGAAATCGAGGTTGCTCTTGCTCAACTCATGGAGGACCTGCGAGAGTATTTCGTCCGCCGTTTCGACGACTTGGCGGAACAACCCCGAAAGGTCCTGGACACATTGTGTGAGATGCCGGGACCGGCCACGCCCTCCGAGATCGCCCTCGCCACCCGCCTGCCGGTCGCCAAGGTCAACGCCCAGCTCCAGCGCCTGAAACAGCAGCATTATGTCCGGCCAATCAAGCTCCAGCGCCAGCGCGCCACGCGATACGACGTCTCGGAACGTCTTTTCCGGATCTGGCGCCAAACCGCAAGTGTCGCGGGACAGCAGCGATTCCGTTTCCTCGTGGACTTCCTCAAGTTGTACTACACTCCGGAGGACATACGCTCCCTGTATGAGGAACACACACGGGGCTTGCGCCGCCTCCCCGGCGCTGACAAGCAGGGAATCTTGCATCACGTTGAGGAGATGTACTACGTTCAGGCCGCAGCGCCTGCCGACTTGCGATGCGACATCTTCCGTTCTCGCGTAGACGCGCTCGTCACCGTCGGGATGGGGCGGCGGGCAGAGCAGGAAGCCGCTTCCTTCCTACGCGAGACCCTGGACCAGGGGGATGCCGAAGGCACCAGGTCAGCCTATGACGTTCAGGCTCAACTCCACCTTCAGTCCGGGCGCTACAAGGATGCCGCGGACGACGTCTCCGAACTGCTGAAGTTGGGTGGCGCGGCAGAAGCGGAGAAGCACGCACGTGCGCTGACCGCACAGAAACCGTCCGACGCGGACGGGTGGAGACTCCTGGGTATCGCCGTCGTTCGCCAAGGTAACCACGAGCAGGCACTGGACGCCTACCGCAAGGCGGCCGAGATCGGCGGCCCCACGATGGATCTCTGGGAACGGCAATCGAGGGCGCTGCTTGCACTCAAGCGCTTCCCGGAGGCCGCGGAATGCGCGCGCAGGGTCATCGAGTTGGAGCCCGGAAACGTGGGCGGATGGGAGGGACTGGGTTGGGCATTGCACTTCACTGACCAGAACGAGCCTGCGCTTGAGGCTTTCTGCAAGGCGGCCGACATTGGCGGTCCCACCGCAGAGCGATGGCGGCGGCAATCCATGGTACTGCAGGCACTGAAACGCTTCCCGGAGGCGGCGGAGTGTGCGCGCAAGGCCGTCGAGTTGGAACCCGACAACGCCGGCGCATGGGAGCGACTGGGTTGGGCGTTGTGCTTGGCTGATCAGAACGAGCCGGCGCTTGAGGCCTACCACAAGGCGGCTGAACTCGGCGGCTCCACCGCGGATCTCTGGCGAGGGCAATCGAGGGTACTGCTTGCACTCAAGCGTCTCCCTGAAGCCACGGAATGCGCACGGCATGCCGCCGAGATGGCACCGCAGAATCCCACAACCTGGGAGGAGTTGGGTCGGACGGCATTCGGGAGCGGTGACTACGAGCAGGCACTCGGGGCCTTCCGCAAGGCGGCCGAACTCGGTGGGCCCACCGTGGAACTGTGGAAAGGGCAATCCGTGGCGCTGCTTGCGCTCAAGCGCTTCTCGGAGGCTGCGGAGTGCGCACGACACGCCACCGAGATGGCCCCGCAAGACGCCACGGCGTGGGAGAGACTGGTCCTGACACTGCACTTCGCTGACCAAGACGAGCCGGCGCTGGATGCCGCCCGTAAGGCTGTTCAGTTCGCTGCCCCCACGGCAGAACTGTGGCGGCTGCAGTCGATGACACTGCGGGCACTCAAGCGCTACCCTGAGGCCGCAGAGTGCGCGCGACGCGCTACCGAGGTGGCCCCGCAAGACGCCGGGGTCTGGGAGGAGTTGGGCCGGGTGGTTGGCTTGACCGGTGACCACGATCAAGCGCTTGCCGCGCTCCGCAAGGCAGCCGAAGTCGGCGGACCCACAGCGGAGCTGTGGCTGGCGCAATCGATGGCGCTGTTCGAACTTGAGCACTTCCCGGAAGCTGCGGAGTGCGCACAACACGCCGTGGAAATGGACCCGCAAAGCGCCACCGCCTGGAGAGTACTGGGCCGGGCGGCAGGTTTGACCGGTGACTACAAGCAAGCGCTTGAGGCCTTCCGCAAGGCCGCCGACGTCGGCGAGCCCACTGCGGAGTTGTGGCGGTTGCAGTCCGTCGCGCTTCGCAGCCTGGGGCGCCACCCCGAGGCGCTCGCAGCGGCCGAACAGGCCTGCGATCTGGTACCCGACCACCCCGAGATGATCCTGACCGTCGTCCTGTCCCTCTGGAAGTTGGGACGACACGAAGATGCACTTGCGCGTCTGGAAGCGGCGCCACAGGCGGCGAACACGCCGGAGTTGCTTCTGAGGAAAGCGTGGTGTCTGGTCCGTCTGCAACGCGCGGACGACGCGCTGACCGCGGTCGATCAAGCCGAGACGATTGGGGCCAGCCCTCGTGAGGTACACCGCTTCCGGGGCGACATTCTGCTTCTGGCCGGACGGTATGCCGAGGCCCTCGAGGATCTCGACGCCGCCCTGACGGTTGAACCGCAGTACTGGAGCCCCGCCGCGGATCGGGAGATCGCGCTGGCCTGCCTAGGCCGCCACGGCAAACGCATGGAGGCCTTGCCTGTAGCGTTGGCGGCTGTGCCGATCCCGCCGAGAGACCTCGCGGGGGTGTGCGAGTACATCCTGGGAGTCGCGTCAGGTGCACTCCGAAAAGGCGAGGCAGACGTCGGTCTGAACCTTCTCCGCGCCGTCTTGGCAATGGAAGCGTGGCACGAACTGGACTGGTACGGGGCACAAATGGGCACCTTCCTGCGTCACGTGCTGCAGCTCGTACCGGAGCGGTTCGCGGACGCCGTGGACATGGTGAGAGCCACGGTGCGGAACGCAGACGTGCTCCGCCTTGTAGACCCCTTTATTCAGGCGGTTGAGTACTTCCGCACGGGCGATGTGACCATCCTTGAACGCCTGTTCCCCGAGGTCCGCGAGGTCGTCATGGAGATCGCGGAGCGCCTGGGACGGCCGCGACCGACCGGACTGCTGGCGAATGGGTAGTCCTTGGGGACAGGCTATCTGTGTCGCCTTTGGACAATACCCGCCACGCCTCGGCACAACAAGGCCAGAGCAGAGTCAGCCGGACCGTGAAGACCCTGGGGACGGGACGGGCTATCTGTGTTGCAGGTCCGCGTCGCGGCCGTTCGCGGCGTGCCACACGTTCGTGCGCCCCATGCCGCGGGCGGAGCACTGGCGCATTTTGGCCAGCCCCGCCACTATGTGCCTGTCCCCGAGGCTTCCGCTTTGGATTGCGTGTACCCGCCTGCAGCGCCTGTCGCTGGCGCCACAGGCGCAAGCGCTGCGGGCAGACGAAGTACCGCTTTGGGTGAGGCGCGTCGGATCGACGTCAAGACAACGTCAATGCGTGGTGTTGCACAACGGAGGTCAACGCTGTCGCGCCGGAAGCAAAGAAAAGAGCGAGGCGGGGACTGGATCGGACCCTCTTGCCATCACCAGGCTCTCTCAACCCGCTCTGCCTTCTGCCTGTTGATGCGACCTTCGCTTCCTCGTGCCTGGCAGCCTTCTCGACCCACTCCGAGCAACTCTCGAGCTGTCTCGATCTCTGACTCTGCCTTCCTACCTCGACTGCCAGCTTCCTATCCTCGGACTGTCCTACCAGTCCCCGTCTTACCGAGTGAGACACACCTTGATGGCGTTCGGTTCCATGGACAACGCGTTTCTTCTGACCTGTGTGTGGGGGGGCGTGATGTGGGGGTGATGTCAAACCGAATGCCCCCCAATTTAAGGCGGGGCCGAGCCCGGAAGTGCTGAATGCTGAACGCTGAATGCTGAGCTGGGGGCCGGGATGTTGGGTACGCTCCATCGCGTGGTTCGACGAGACCGGGTTTCGGTTGGGCACTCAACATCCGACATTCAGTACTCAGCATTCAGCGTTCAGCATTTCTTATGTTGCGTGTCATTGATGTCAAACCTGTCTTGGCTAGCTCATTTGCGCTCAGGGAGCAGCCACACGGGCTCGAAAGTTGTCCGACCTTGCTTCCCGCCCCCCCAGGTCTGATCTGTTGCGGTTCTTGGGCAAGTCGAGCCAGTCACGCCAGCCCCTTCTGCCTGTGTTGCGGTCGGCGGTATCGGCGTGACGGGGGATGTCCGCGGGCGTCTTGACCAAGCGCGGCATCCGTCCCACGTCCCGGCGTTGGGGTCGCGTCGCGCGGGCAGTATAGTACGGATAGAGGTGCGATGTTGCGGTGCAAGTGATTGGGGTTCATACGATGGCTGCCATCAATCAGATTGTCGAAATGTTGCGAAGTCACTTCGAAGGTGACGACGAGCGATTCCGCACGGCCGTGCTGCAACTTGCCGCGAACGAGGCGCGCATGGGGCATGACGAGGCTGCGGCCACCATTCAGCGGCTGCTGGAGAAGGGGAACAAAGCGCAGCAGGCCAACCGTATGCGGGCCAGCCTGGGGGACGGTCCATTTGCCGCCAATGAGCTTGCCGGGTTGATGGATGCCGTGGAACCGGCCTTCGGGCTGAAGCAGATGGTGCTGTCGGCCGCGCTTCGGCGCCGGCTCGAGCGGATCGTCAAGGAGCAGCAGCACGCGAACCAGTTGTGCGAGTACAACCTCACGCCCCGCCATCGCCTGCTGCTGTTGGGCCCGTCCGGGTGCGGGAAGACGATGACCGCGCATGCCCTGGCGCATGACCTTGCGTTGCCGCTGTACGTGGTGCGTCTGGACGCGTTGTTCACCAAGTACCTGGGCGAGACGGCGACGAAACTCCGGCTCGTGTTTGAGACCATCGAGCGCCAGCACGCCGTGTTTCTGTTCGACGAGTTCGATTCGCTCGGTTTGGCGCGCGGCTCACAGCACGACGTGGCCGAGATGCGGCGGGTGCTGAACAGTTTCCTCGTCTTCATCGACAGCATGCGCGGGAACAGCATTGTGATTGCGGCGTCGAATCACCCGGACGCACTGGACGTGGCGCTGTTCCGGCGCTTCGATGACATCATCGAGTACGGACTGCCGTCCCGCAAGGAGGTTGAGCTTCTGATGAAGCGCCGTCTCCTGCAGGAGAAGGACTCTGACATCAACTGGTCAAAGGTGCTGGGGGCCATGCAGGGAATGACCTTTGCCGAGGCGGAACGTGTGGCCAGCGAAGCGATCAAGGAACGGATCATCGAAGGCCTGCCTTGCGTGAGCACGCCCCTTCTCCTGAGCGCCCTTGCCGACCGACGACGTCTGAGTCGACCGACAAAGGCCTAACGCCGTATGCCGAACCAATACCCGCTGCTGCGCCTGGGGGACCGCTGGCATGAGCGCGGTGAGTTCCAGCCCAGAAGAAGGCGCATCGAGGCGGTCGTCATCCCCCCTCAAGACCGGCGGCAGCATGGCGCGGCTCTCCGACGTGAAGCGGAGCTGATCCGGAACGAGTACCGGACCCGCGTGCCGAGTTGGGCTGACCGGGAGGCGGAGATCCGCTCCAAGGGGATCATCGTCACCATTGAGGGGCAGCCAGGCATTCCGCTGCAAACGGACGCGTGGGCGGACCACGTGGTCCCGAAGTTCGTGCTGCTCAATCATTCTGTCGCGGCGGACGTGTCAGGGAAGACGGTCGAACTTCAACGGTGGTTCATCCGTGACGGCGCGCTGGATGAGTTTGTGCGGATCTTCGAGCAGTACCTGACCAAGCAGAAAAGCGCGCAATCCACCGAACCCAAACGCCGGGAGCTTGTGGACAGCATCAGCCGGCTTCGCGCGGCCGTTCTGGACGAGTTGTGGACGGACGTAAGCCCATGTCCCCAGCCTGAGGATGAGGGTTGGTACGAGGTGTGGTTGCGCCGGGGCGACAGCGAGGAGGACCGCCAGGGGATCCTGCGCCAGTTTGGCGGCGAGGCGGTGCGGTGCAAGTTTGAAGTAGGCCAAGCGGTCGAGAAGCTTCCCGAGCACACCATTCTCCATGTGCGCGGGCGCTTTGGCCAGTTCGGACAGTCCTTTGCCCTGATGAACTGCCTGGCAGAGATCCGGCGAGTCGGAGACTACGCCGACTTCTTCGTGGATCTCACGCCCGAGGAACAGGCCAAGTGGCAGGAGGATGCGCTGCGACGTCTGCGCCCGCTCGGGACGGGCGAGCTTGCGGTCTGTGTTCTGGACACCGGGGTCAACCGTGGGCACCCCTTACTCTCTCCGGTTCTCGCCGCCGCAGACAACCACACGATCAAGGCGACATGGAACACCGGGGACGACCAGGGCCATGGTACCCCCATGGCGGGGATGGCGGCCTATGGGAACCTGACCACCGTTCTGGCCAAGAACGAACAGATCCCAGTTCCGTACATTCTCGAGGGCGTGAAGATTGTGCCACCGCCGCCGGAAGTGAACCGGGACGAGAAGGCAGCAGCAGCCTACACGGCCCAGGGCGTTGCCACGGCCGAGATAGCGGACGCCCAACGAACCCGTGTCTGGTGCATGGCAAGCACCATGGACGGCAGGAGTGTCGGCAGGCCGAGTTCATGGTCGGCGGAGATTGATCGCCTGGCCGCTGGGACCGACGCCAACGGAGCGGTCAGACGTCTCTTCTGCATCAGCGTCGGCAATGTCCCGAAACAGGACTGGTCGCTGTACCCGGCCCCCAATCACGAATCGCCGGTGCAGAACCCGGGACAGGCGTGGAACGCGCTCTGCGTTGGCAGTTGCACACTGATGGATCGACTGCGGGCGCTGCCGGACCGCAAGGGATACCGTACGCTCGCGTCGGCGTACGGCATGGCACCCAGCAATCGCACGTCGCTCGCATGGGAGGACGAGTGGCCCGCGAAACCCGATATCGTCCTTGAGGGCGGGAATGGCGCGCTCGGGCCGAACCAGAGCGTCCAGTGTTTCCCAGAGGTGCTGCCTCTCTCGACCAGCGCTGACTTTCCCAAGACCTTCTTCGAACTCTTTGACGGCACGAGTGCGGCAACGGCGCTGGCGTCGCAGATGGCGGGTTACCTACTCGCATCGCACCCGGACCTTTGGCCGGAGACAGTGCGGGGGTTGATGGTTCATTCCGCCGAGTGGACGCCGGCGATGGAGGAGTCCATTCCTAGGTTTGACGCGGATGGCAATGCGTTGACGGGCAAAGAGCGGCGGAAGTGGCTGCTCAAGACGGTAGGGTACGGAATACCGCGGTATAAAGCCGCCGTCGAGTGTGCCCGTGAACGTGTCACCATGATTGCCCAAGCCGAACTACAGCCGTTTGCCGCTGACGAAGACGGCCGCTCTGCGCACTACAACGAGTACCACGTCTATACGTTGCCATGGCCCGACGATGTGCTCAGCACGATCGCGGGGCGTGAGGATGTCCGAATGCGAGTCACGCTTTCGTACTTCATTGACCCGAACCCGGGCAACCGAACCGCTTCGAGGTACGGATATCCAGGTTGCCGCCTACGGTTCAGAGTCAGTTCGCCGGGTCAACCGGTTGAGGACTTGAGGGCTCAGGTCAACCAGCACGCGCAGGACGAGGCGAAGGCAGAGCATCGTGAGGTGGTCAAGGGGTCTATAGACGAGTGGAAGTTGGGTTCGATGGTCTTCAAGGGGTCGGTGCACTCTGACTTCTGGGAAGGCCCGGCGGCGAAGCTCCTGAGCATGAAGCACATTGCCGTGTTCCCGACCACCGGCTGGTGGAAGACCCGCCCTGCCTTGGGCAGGTCGAACGCCAAGATTCGCTACAGCCTGATCGTCTCGCTGCACGCTCTGGGGGTGAAGGTCGACCTCTACTCCGAGGTCCAAGCCAAGATCCAGGTTCCCATCGCGGTCCCGAGCGGTCTATGAGCGCGTAGGGTCAGAGCGAATGCCCCCCAACTTAAGCGGCTGCCTTGCCAGGGTGGTCGCCAGGTCTCCCGGCCTGGCGGAAATCTGAAATGTTCCGGGAAGCCACCCAGGTGAGGCCGCCTGGGTGCCACCTTGCCGAGGCGTTGACAGTCCCGTGTTCACGCCGTCTCCGTCGTTTGGCTTAAGTTGGGGGGCATTCGGGTCAGACCTGTTTTGGCAAGTTCATCTGCGCGCTGCGCCCCTCCAAACCGGGGAGGAGGATTGTCCAGACGTGCTCACCGAAGCAGGTCTGGCCCTGCACCGGTTCTGGAGTCGGCGTTGCGGACAGGCGGGGTGGTTCAGTCGCGCAAGACGAACAGCTTCTCGATCCCGCACCAGAGCCCTTTGCACAGGTAACCGAGCGGTCCGAGAATCGGCTTGCGGCGCAGGTCCAGTTGCACCGTGGCGTAGTCCACTTGCCCCTTCAGGGACTTGATCCGGCCCTCCAGCGAGTCGATGTCCCCCTGCACCCGGTTCAGTTCCGTCTCGATCGCCAGAATGTCCTTGACGTCCGTGGCCTTGTCGAGAAGCTGTTTGAGCCGGTCCCGCAGCACGATCTTGTTCTTCAGCCGGGCATCGGCATCGATGTACTCCTCGGTCACGTCCTGGCCCTCGACATCCCGGCGCGTGACCGTCCCGAGTGTCTCGAACTCGCTGACGGCGTCCTTGAACACCTTGGCGGGGATGCGTATCGTCAGGCTCGCGTACCCGGCGCCCGAATCCGACTTGCGCTCGGCATAGCCGTCCTGACGTTCCGCCATGGCGACCGCGTCAGCAACGGCCGTCTCCACGCTCCAGACCTCGATGCCGAGCGACGCTTTCCAGATGAGCATCCTGTCGGGCTGGACGGGTTGCCTGTCGCTCGCCTCGCCGCCAACCGCCGACGCCGCCCCCAAGGCTGGCGGCAGCGTTCCCCGTATGCCCGTGGGGTCAATGCTCTTGCACGTCCTGCAGCCCGCACCGACCGCCACGACCGCCAACACGACGAGAGTAAGGACTGTCTTCTTCACGGATGCCTCCTCCGGTTGAGATTTCGTGGGTAGAGAACGTCGCAAGTCACCGGCGACGCTGGACGTGCTCATCTGAACTTCGACTCGTCGAATGACTCCATCTCGTCCAGTATGTTGAAGAAGACCCGCTTGCCGCCCGGTCTGTCCGCTCGTTCTGCGTTGTCCCGGAACCTGGCCATGGTGCCGAAGTCAACCACCTTGCCGGCCGCCACGTCGAACATGGCCACCGTCTCGGCATCGCCGTCAAAGTAGTAAGCGAGGTGCCCTCCGGCCGAATTGCCGGTTGCCTTGTCGGGGATGCCCAGCCAGGCAAGCGCCTCGGCCACACCGAACCGCCGGTCGCGACACTGCAGGCCCACGGCGAGGATGATGTCATTCCGAGCATAGCCCGGCGCACCGGGTCGCCATGCCATGAGCCGCTGGCGTTCATCCGTCATCGGCGGCACCTTTCGTCAGGGGCTGCATCTCCACGCTTCGCGGGGGCCGCCGTGGGCGGCGATGGTTCGGTGGGCGTGAGACACGCGGGGGCGGTCCTGCCGACGTTCGCTGCGCCCCCCTCGTCCCGGGCCGCGGCGGCGGCATGGATCGGGAGCTGGGGGACCTGGTTTCTGAGCAGCCAGCACACGAAGGCCATCAGGGCGGCTCCCGCAAGGAACCAGACGGGGAGCGGCACGCGCTCTGACAGCAACGGGCCAACGGCGGGACAACCGATGAAGGGGACGACCTCGACGGCCCCCAGGCCGGCCATCGTCCATCTCTCGCCCGCACTGAGGTCGCCCATCGGGTCTGGGCCTCCCCACGCAACGAAATGCGATGCGTGCGCGTCGGTACGACGCGTCCGGGCGCGATCTGTCTTGACCAACAGGTACCAGTGATACATCGCTGCCGATCTCCATCCCGAACGCTGGACTCTGCGGCGGATTTCCGTCCGGAGAAGCCACTCGGCCCCAATCGCCCTGTCAGTAGAGAATCAGCCACCCGGCCAGGACCCCCAGGCCACATGCCAGGAGCGCAATGATCAGGATGGCAGCGGTTACTCTGCCTGCAAGTGGCGTTTCCTTCGCACGGACCTTGCGCCACAGCGTGTCCAGGCTTGAGTAGTTGAAGCGGATGTTCACGAATGGTATGTAGCGCGTGAATTCTCCCGTAACACTCCCGCACTTGGGGCAGTAGTGCTGGTTTGCGTCCTCAACGGGAGTAAGGCACTTGACACAAACCGGCGTGTCCATCGCCTGAAGCTCGTCACGGCTGACCTCGGAATCCCAGGGGTCTGGTCGAGTCGGTGCCCTGCGGAACGATCTAACGACCCACAGGACCGCCAGGCCCCCGACGATCGTGGCAATTGCCATGGCCACTGCTGTCACCTCAGATCATCCACACGAACGTCACGGCCTAGCGGCGGTACTCCGTCCGCTACGGCCGCCTTGTTCGGTCTATCCTTGCGCTTTCCAGACCGGGTGACCATCGACTTCCCAGGGCGGATTCTCGGGGGGAACGAATCGGCTCCCGTATATCCGCTTCAGGTATGAGTTACACTCGACGCAATAGGCCTCGGCCCAAGAGCCGCTCGTCTCTCTTCCCGTTGCCGGATCCTCACCGTGCCACAGACCGCCCTCGCCTTTGATAAAACGTGTGCCACCGCACACCGGGCATGGCGGAATCGGCAGTAGTCTGAGCCACAGATACCGTAGCCAGAACACCGCACAGAGCAATGCGGCTCCTACTACGCCGATCGTGATACATGTCAGGACCAAATGCATCTATCCGACCGAACAATATTGTTCAGCACAAAAGTCGTTTTCGGGGAGTCTTGACCAGAAAGCCCCCCTGCGCAGCCGTGTCGCCACCGGGTCCGTGCTCAGCCGTGTCTGCATAACTGGCGAAAATCGCCCGCTATCCGCAAAAGTGCTGAATTACCGTCCTCCGTTATCCCGAATATACCCTGAATCGCCCCGCCGGGCAATTGTCGCGCCGTCTCTCTCGGGCTGTCCCTGGCCTTCGGTGACAGGCTGGTATGCCTGCGGTCTGCCGTAGCCCCGAACCGCAACAGGCTGGAAATCCGCCCGCTGGTGACTATCTTTGTAACCAGTGGTGAGCGAATGGGTTCCGAGGACGGGCGCTCACCCCGCAGCAGGAGGAAGGGGAAAACCCATGAGACGTCCCACCGTGTTCGGCGGTCTCGTCGTGTGTCTGTCGCTGGTGCTGTCTGTTGGACCCGCACGCACGGCGGACGAGGATGCGCCGCAACAACCCCGCGACTCGACGGCCTACGGCAAACCGGACAAGGCCAGGACCTACTTCGGCCAGATCGAGACCGACAAGGACGACTCCAGGTACAAGGCCATTCAGGGCATGATCGAGAAGGCGGGGAAGTAACCGCCGCCGTGGAGAAACCATGGGATCTCAAGGGGAAGCAGGGCTGACTCCCGGGTCGCTGGTCGCCGGCTACCGCATCGAGCGTGAGCTGGGCCGCGGCAATATGGCCGTGGTCTACCTGGCCACGCAGATGAATCTGATGCGTCCGGTTGCGCTCAAGGTCCTCGCGCCCGCGCTCGCCAGTGACGAGGAATACGTCTGCCGCTTCTTCAACGAGGCGCGTGCCGCTGCCGCGCTGTCCCACCCGAACATCATCCAGGTCCATGACGCCGGGGTGTCCGAGGACGACATCTATTTCCTCTCCATGGAGTACGTCGAGGGCGAGAGTCTGGAGCAATGCCTTGCCCGCGAGCGGGTTATGGAGGTAACCCGGGCCTTGAGCGTCGGGCTCGACGTGGCGCAGGCGCTGCAGTACGGGTGGCAGGCCAGGGCCCTGACCCACGGCGACATCAAGCCCGAAAACATCATGATCAGCTCGGCCGGCATGACGAAGCTGGCCGACTTCGGTCTGGCCAAAGTCGCCGGGCACGAGTTCGCCGGCAAAGGCGCCATGCTCACCCCGCTCTACGGCGCGCCGGAGGTCATCCGGGGAACACACGTCGCCGGGGACTGCCGTGCGGACATCTACTCGTTCGGGGCCACCCTGTACCACATGCTCTGCGGCCAGCCGCCCTTCCCGGGCAACGACCCGGAGACGGTCATGGCCCGACAGTTGTCCGAGCCGGCACAACCGGTGCGGGAGCGGAACCCCGCGGTCCCCGCAGCGGTCTCGGACTACGTCGGCTGCCTCTTGCAGAAGTCGCCGGACGCCCGGCCCGGGAGCTGGGCGGAGGTCGCCGGCCGGCTCAAGGGGTTCCTCAGCGGCGGCACGAGCAAGAAGAAGGAAGTGAAGAAGCTGCACCTGACGCCGGAGGTCGCGGCGTCGCTGTCCAGCCCACTGGAGCGGGACAAGGCGGGAAGGCACGGGGCGCCCAAGCCGGCGTCCGCGGGCACCCGTGCGCTCGTGGTCGGCATCATCATCGCGAGCGCCATTGCGCCCGGGTTCCTTCTCTGGCGACGGCTGCATCCCGGCGCGTCTGTGCCCGAGGCCCCACCCGAACCCGTGACCGCCGTGGCTGCGGATCGTCGCGCCGCCGCACCGAAAGCGGTCCCGGCTGCCACGCCATCGCCGCAAGCCCAGGCCGAGACCGCGTGGCGCCAACTCGAAGCGCGGCTGAAAGGCCTCCAGAGCCTGGACGAGCAACTGCGACTGCTTGAGGCCTTCCGGGACGAGCACGGCGACCAGACGCCGGACGCCGTGTACGTGCGTCTGCGTGAGGTCAAGGAAGCGATCGGCAGAGCGCAGGCGGCTGCCAAGGCCGGCCCCATGCCGGAACCACCCCCCATGCCGAAACCGCCACCATCGGCGGACGGCGGCGAGCGAGCGGCGGCTGTCCGTCGCGCGCCAACTCCAGCGGACCGCAGTGAACCCATCGCGCCAGTGGCGAAACCATCCCGGGCGGCGCGCCTCAGTGGCAGATGGAAGTACACAAGAACGGTGACCATCGCCGCGGGCGCGGTCGAGGCGGATTTGACCGACTTCCCGGTCCTGGTCAGCGTGACGGACCCCGGCCTGAGGGCCAAGGCGCAGGCGGACGGCGGCGACATCGTCTTCACCCTGCATGGGAAGACGGCGATCCTGGATTGCGAGGTCGAACGTTACGACAAGACAACCGGCGCGCTGCAGGCGTGGGTGCGGGTGACGACGCTGCACGCGTCGTCCGACACGGTCCTCGACATGCACTACGGGAACCCCGCCTGCGGCGGCATGGCGAACGCGTCCGGCGTGTGGGACGGCAACTACGTCGTGGTGTTGCACATGGGCGAGGCGTCGGGCAGTCACGCCGACTCCACCGGCAATGGGAACACGGGCGCGCCCGAGAACGGCGTGACTCAGGGCGTTGCCGGCAAGGTCGGCGGCGCCGATGGGTTCGACGGCGAGGACGACGTCGTGGAGGTTGCCACGGAGAGCAACTTCGACTTCACGCAGCAGTTCACGCTCTCGGCCTGGATCAAGCCCGAGGGCGCGGCCACCTACAACGCGATCATCGGCAAGTACGCCGGCTACACCGGCTGGGACTTGATCCTCACCGCCGGGCGGCTGCGCATGGGCGTGCGCGGCACGTCGAAGATCGACACGGGCGGCAGCACCGGCCCGGACCTGCGGGACGGCGACTGGCACTTTGTCGCCGCCACAATCACGACCAGCCGGATCGGCCTGTACGTGGACGGCGTCAATGTCCAGGACGTGGAGGGCACCTGGACCGCCACGACGAACGACCTGGTCGTCACCATCGGCGAGCGCAATGGCGAGCACGGGTTCGCCGGCCGGATCGACGAAGTGCGCGTGTCGAGCAGCGTCCGCAGCGCTGCCTGGCTGAACGCCTGTTTCCGCAACCAGAGTTCCCCGTCCACGTTCCACACCATCGGCACGGAACATCCCGGCTCACTGTCAGGCAGCACGGCCGTCATCGCCGATGCGGCCACGGTTGCGAACCGCAGCGGCACGACGTCGCGCGCCCGCACCACTGCCGCGAAGGGGTCAAGTATCGGCGCCAGACTGGCGGGCGGCGCGGTCGTCGTAGCCGGGTCGCTCCTCAGTCATGATCCGGCCGAGAAGCGTGGACTGAACCTGCTGCGATTCGCCTTGGTCGCCGATCCGGGGAACGCTGACGCACTCCTCCTCCAAGCCAAGCTGGAGCGGAACCAGGAGATCCCCCGCCTGGACCTGCCTGACGCCGGCAGGGACTACGTCGACTTCGTGCAGTCCGTCATCAGGAAGACCAAGCCCGGCCCCCGCCAGCTCCTGCTGTGGCGGGTCGTCGAACTGGTCGATCCGGTGAACGAGGCGGCGCTCCAGGCGCTGGCCAAGGCCCAGAACGCCGGCGCCGACACGCGACTCGACGGCCTGCTCGCGGCTCTGGCCGGCGACGCCACACCCGTCTCGGCACTGAAGCCCTGAACAGGTGTCCCCCAAGGTCATCGGGAACGGGTTCCGCGGGGCAGACCGAATGCGGCCCGGTGTGAGCGATGCGGCCCAGAACTCACCTTATGTTGCGCGCAACATAAGGTGAGGTCTGGCTCACGACAGGATCCGGGTCTGCCAGGGGGCCAACGTGATTCCGACCCCGTCGGTCTTGCCGCCGTCGAAGACGAAATCGCCGAGCAGGTCGCGGAGTTGCCGGCCTTGCGCGGACTTGATCCGCAGCGTGAAATCCTGCTTCTGGTTCGTCGGGTTGAGCAGGAAATGGACCTTCGCGCCATCCGCGCCGGTCAGTGCGCCGAGCTCCAGATCGGTCGCGGTCCCGCCGACCTCGTAATCGCTCTCGATGCCGGCAGACGCAAGGACCGGTCGCAGGAGTGTCCGCAGCGTGGCCGCCGGGTGGCTGTCGTAGTCGCTGAACGCGTCGAACCCGAACCACACCACGCGGCCTTTCCCGAACCGGTGCGAGATGGCGGCCGGCTTGCCGTTCGCGTACGTTCCGAGCACCGCTGCGTCCGCGGCCGGCACGATCTCCGCGTGGTACCTGGCGTAGGTCGTCAGGGTCGCGGCGGGGGCGGCAAACAGAACCGGCTCCTCCTTGGCACTCAGCAGGAAGTCGTTGATGCAGCCGCCGAACACCGCGGCCAGTCGGTGGCCGGGCGCCTGCGGGAAGATCCGGCCGTTCTCGTCGGTCACGGCCGTGCAACGGTCGGCGATCAGGGTGCCGCCGTTCCGGACGAAATCGGTCAGGCGCGCGGCCAGTCCCGCGTCCATGCTGTACGTCGCCGGCAGGATCAGCAGGTCATAGGCCGACAGCCTTCCCTCGTCCACCTGGACCTGGACATCGCTGACGAAATCGCCCGGGATGTAGAGGTCGCGCAGGACCCGCCAGGCGCCGTAGTTGTGCTGGCGCCAGCTCTCGTGGCTGCTGTGCACCTGCGCAAAGAGTGCATTGCGGGTCGAGTACAGGACAGCCGCCCGGGCCTGGTACCGCGTGTCGAGGAACAGGTCTTCGTGGTCGCGGAACGTCCGGGCAAACTGCGCGTTGCGCCGGGCCCGTTCCGTAACGCTGCCATCCCACGCGGTGAGGTTGAAGATCTCGGTCTGATTGTCCGTGACCCGGCCACCGAACTTCCACAGCAGGATAGTTTTGGCGCCGTGCAGCACGGACAGCCAGTGCATCGTTTCGCGGCGCGGGCCATCGACCACTTCGGGGGGCACATTCGGGTTTGCCACCTGCCCCGCCTCGGTCTCCAGAACCCAGAAACCGCCGCCCGGATCGCTGGAACTGCCGCGCACACTGGCCCAGCCGGACGAGATCTGCGCCGCGTTGCCCACGGTGGTGTAAGCGGAAATGCCCGTGATGCTCAAGTCGCGGGACTGGCTCCAGATGTCCGGGTGATTGTGCCCGTTGCCCACGACCGCGGTGAGAACCACGTTGCTGGTCGTCGGACGCTGGCGCCGGTCATGCTCGCGCACCAGACGGTTGACCCCGCTGATCCACGACGCCACCTGCGCCTGGTTGAACGCCAGCCAGTCCAGCCGCGCGACATAGCCGCTGCTGAAGAACCCGGTGCCCAGACCGGGCTCGATCTCATCCCAGGTCTTGTAGTCCACCGGGAACTCCGTACCCCAAAGCGCGTTGAGCCGGCCCAGGTCGTCCCGGTACTTCGCCTTGAGCCAGTCCCGGAACTTCGCCAGCGTGATCGGGCAGTAGCAGTAGGCGCGGATGAACGCTTCGTTCCAGACATTCCAGCCGAACAGTTCGGGGACATCGGCGTAGCGCTGGATCATCCGGACCGTGAACGCCGCCGCCTTCCCCTGGTACACCGGATCGTCCATGCAGAGGGTGCGGAACGGCCCGAACGATCGCTCCACAACGCGCGGGTTCTCCACCATTTCCTGGCAGTGATAGTCGCGGATCAGCCAGCGCGGCGGGTAGACGCCCCCGTAGCAGGAGAAGACGCCGCCGACGTTCAGGATGACCTCCATCTGGTACGTCTTCGCCAGTTCGAACAGACGGTCGGTCTTGCCGAAATCGCACTGCCCCTCTTCGCGCTCGATGCGGTCCCAGGCGACAAAGGCCCGCACCGCATTGAAGTTCAGTTCCTTCATGGTGCGGAAGTCGCGGTCCCATACCGCCATGTCCACGTCACCGCTCTTGGCGTACGGGCAGTAACTCACGCCGAACCGCAGCCGGTCACTGATTCTTTTCATGTCGCTCCCCTGCTGAATGTGACGCGCCCCGCTGACAGACCTTGGGCGCGAACGGACAGGAGGGAAGATAGCACCGCACGGCCAGGCTGCACGCAAAGGGCAGCAACGAGTCGTAATGCGTCAGTGGCGGGTGGAGATAGGAGTTGTTGCTGGTCGAACAGCGCGGTGGCGCGGTCGCCATAGATCTCGATCGCGCGGTTCCGGAGCGTGCGTGGGACCTGGCCTCGGAAGCCGGGCGCCTGGGCGTGTCGCTCACCCACTTCCGCCGCCTCTTCCGGCAGATCGCGGGGCTCTCGCCGCAGCAGTACCTCATCCAGCGCCGCCTGCGCCTGGCCGCGGAACGGCTCGTCGAGACCCACGACCTGGTCCGCCAGATCTCTGGACAGACGGGCTTCCACAGCGAGTTCTACTTCTCCCGGCTGTTCAAGCAGACCTACTGCCTCTCGCCCCTCGAATACCGCCGCGAATTCACCCCCGCCTGCCAGCCGCCACGCCCGACGGTCATGCGGCAGCGGTCCGGCGCGACCGCCGCCCCGACACGCTGAGTGACGGCACGGAAAAGTCGCCCGCTTCTGACGGATCGCCTGCAGCGTGCAGATGCGCTCGATGCCGAGCGCGCCCTACTCCACCGGGCGAATGCCGCTTGACTTATCAGCCCCGGCGTGTTACTCTTACTTCACAATACATTTCTAGTGATTCACAATATGAAGTTACTGACAATGCCATCCATCAAAGTCTTGGTCAAAGCGACATCGATCCTGGAGCACGTGGCGAACGCCGCACCGGGGCCGGTGCTGCCCGGCGAGATCGCGGCGGCGTGCGACATCAACCCGGCCACCACGGTGCGCATCATGCGCGACCTGCTGGCGGCGGGACTGTTGCGTCAGTCTTCGCGGCGCCAGGGCTACGTGCTGGGACCGTTGGCGTTCAAGCTGGGGCAGGCGTGCGCATGGGAGCAGCGTCTCGCGCGGGCCGCCGGGCCGGTGGTTGACGACGGTGCGCGGAACCTGCGTTGTGCGGCCCTGCTCGCGATCCGAGAGGGTGAGCACCGGTACGTGCTCTGCGACCGGAATGGCACGGGGAACCCTCTCTGCGATGCGCACGGTGTATGTCACCGCGACCTGTACAGCACCGCGACCGGCCGCGTGCTGTTGGCCTATGCGCCGCCGGACGAAGCGGCCCGGATTACGGCGGCCTATGGGGCGCCGCATGCCGAGGCGTGGCCGGCCGTGGCCGGGCGTGGGGGGCTGGCCAGGGCGCTTGCGGCCATTCGGTCCGATGGCCTCGCGTTCAAGGATGACGGGACCCACACGGCTGTGGCCACCCCGGTCTTTGCCAACGACAGGTTTGCAGCGGCCTTTGGGCTCGTCGTTGCAAGCAAGGACTGCAGTGCCGAGTTGTCGGCTCGACTGCGCACCGCGGCGCGCCACGGCGCTGCTGCCAGCTCCAAAGCGTTGAGTTCGAACCAGGCTGCTGGCTGAGTTCAGGCCCCGTTTCGGTACCCCAAAGGAGTTCTCCCATGTCCCAATTCCACCTTGAGAAGGACGGTGTAAGCCTCGCGCTGGATGACCGAGGGCGCTTGACCACGCTGCAGACGGCAGGGCGTCCGAACCTGATCCGTTCCGTGCGGCCGGGATTCTGGCGCCTGTTCCTGTGCCGGATCGAGGACCAGGAAATTCCGGTGCTGCCGGAAGACCAGGCGACGCCAAGGATCGAGGTTGGCGCGGACGAGATCACGCTGACCTACCCGCAACTGCGCTGTCACCTCGGGACGCTCGACATCGCGTTGGTCATGCGTGTCCGAATCGACGCGGGCGAACTCTGCTGGCGGATGACGATCGACAACCACTCCGACATCATGGTTTCGGAGGCGTGGTATCCCTTGATCGGCGGGCTTGCGGACCTCGCAGACAACCCGGCCGCGCAGTGGCTGGCCTGGCCCAACGGCGCCGGGCTCCGCATTCCGGATCCCCGGCGCTGGGTGCGGCAGGCGCATTCCCGCTACTGCGGTGCCGACCAGTTCGAGATCGTTGCCAAGACACACTATCCGTATCCCGCAGGGATGTCCTGGTGCGACCTGCACACGGAGAATTCCGGCCTGTTCCTGGCCTGCCTCGACGACCGTTTTCGGAACGGCTTCCTGACGGCCATGCTGGAAAGCGACGAGCTGACCCTGGGGTATATCAAGCACCCACTGATCCACAAGGGCCAGCGCTGGGAGTCGCCGCCGTACGTGGTGGCCGCGCATGCCGGCGATTGGCGCTGGGGCGCGCGGCGCTACCGGCGTTGGGCCGACACCTGGCTGCAGTTACCGACACCCCCCGCATGGCTGACGACCTGGTTCGGCTGGCAACGCACCATCCTCGAACACCAGTATGGCGAAGTGCTGTGGACGTACAACCAGATCGAGGAGCTCTGCCGGCATGCCCAGACTGCGGGTCTGGACACGCTGCACATCCTGGGCTGGTGGCGCGGCGGCATGGACCGCGGTTACCCGGACTACGACTGCGATGACCGGCTCGGCGGCGAGGCCGCCTTCAGAAAAGCGATCCAAGCGGTGCGGGCCGCCGGGGTCCGGGTCATGCCGTACATCAACGGTCGCCTGCTGGATGTGACCTCGCCGTACTTCAAGGAGCATGGCGCGCGACTGGCGGCGCGAACCCTGATCGGCACGGAGTATCGCGAGAACTACCCGTTCTGGGGCCGCGGCAGCCTGGTCAGCGGCCTGGGCCGACTCCAGGTCCAGCACGGCATCCCGTGCGCCGCCTGCGAAGAGTGGTGGGATGAAGTCGAGAAGATCGTCCGACAGGTCGTCGACTATGGCACGGACGGAATCCTGATCGATCAGATCGGCGGGATGCTGGACCGGCTCTGCTTCGCCGAGGGGCACGGGCACGACCGCCCGGACGAAGCCTTCACCACCGCGTCCAACCATTTCCTCGCGCGACTGCGCCGGCACATCAAGGCGGATCACCCCGATTTCGCCCTCGGGACCGAGCACTTCACGGACATGACCGCGCAGCACTTCGACTATATCCACGGCTGCGGCCACGGGTTCCATCCCGGCGGCCACGCGTTTCCCGCGCTGACGCGTTATGCCTTTCCCGAGTTCATCTTCACCAACCGTGACGGCGGCTATGACGAAGTCGCGTACCGCCAGCACGCGGGCTTCGCCATGCTGAACGGATTCCGTTTCGACATGTCCGTCTACCGGTGCCGGGGCTCGATGGCGGACCTGCCCGAGTACGGACGGTTCCTGCCGAAAGCGCAGCGCCTGCACCGTGCCGTCGACAATCTCCTGCTGGCCGGGCGCTACACCCACGACGACGACTACAAACTCGACACGCCGGCGCTGCAGCACGCCGGTTACGTCGGCGCGGACGGACGCTTGGCGGTCGTGGCCTGGAACCCGACCGGCGAGGCAGTCGCCTGCCCGGCACCGGCGTGTGACCGGCCGCCCGAGTCCGTGCAGAACCTGGACGGGCCGTGCCCGGCCGCTGCGACGCAGAACCTGACATCGGAGCAGGTGACCATCTGGGTGTTCGGGCGGAAGAAGTAACGTCCGCAAGCATGAAGCCGGACCGCGCCAGGGGCGTCCGGCGAGTCGCGTCTGCCTGGACCCAGCGCGCACACGCCCACGGCGGCGCGCCACCGCTCTCTCGAGCATCCGGCCGGACAGGGCCAGTCATCACCGACCGCGGTCGATGGCGATCGATTGCTGTCGACCGCAGTCGACTTGAGAGTGATCACGGCTACACCAGGCACACGGTCTGGCCGGCCGTCAGGCGCATGGCCTGACTGCCGCCGTGCTTGAAGAGCTTGGCTGTAGCAACGGTTTTCATATCTACAATGTGTATCTACATCGGGGGTATGTTAAATGGGGTATTCGCGGCCTTCCGTCGCCATCAGTCCATGGGTTGAAACCCACGGCTACCGTCATGCCGCCGCGCCGCGGCGACGAAGCGGACCTGTTTGCTGCTGAACGGCCGACGAAGCAGGTCCAGCGTGAAGCGTCAGTGGCGGGTGGTGGCAGTCCCGAAACCGACACGTCGTCTTGAGTCTGCGGGCAAGAGACTGCCCGCACCACGGTCCCAGCCAGCCAGAGTCAGTGGCCCGGCCAGCCCCTTGGCCGGCGTTTCACCCTCCACCCGCGACTCCCAGTGTTACTCGCGTGTCACTCCGCGCCGCCGCCCGGCTCGTCCGGGCGGCGCGACGATTGGGGGAAAAGGGGCGGTGCGTCCATCTTCTTTCCCCCCATCGTCGCCCCGCGGGCGCAAGACCCGCGGCGGCGCGAACCGGCGCGGGTAACATCAACCTATGACCGGCCGGTCCGCCGGCCGGGGGGCGCTGACGCATTACGGTCCAGCACCGCAGTGGCTTGAGCCCGAGCGTGTGGCGCGCTACGTTCCAGCGTGTGTTTCTGATCCCGGCACTGGGCAACAGAGGCGAATCCACGATGCGCATCATTTGTTTCGGTGACAGTCTGAGCAGTTGCGGCGGTGAGCGCGGCCGGTACAGCGATATTCTGCAGGACCGGTTCCCGCGGCACGAGTTTGTGAACAAGGGCGTGGGCGGCGAGACGTTCGTCGACGCCCGCGCCCGGTTCGATGCGGACGTGCTCGCGCTCGCCCCGGACATCGTGCTGATCGAGTTCGGCGCCAACGACTGGTGGCGCGACGAGCGGCCGTTCGCCGCCTGGGCCGCCGACCTCGAATACATGGTCTGCGAACTGCGCAAGCGCAATGTCCGCGTCGTCGTGCTGGGCGTGTTCGGGCTGTACCGCAACCGCGCCGGGCAACGCGTGCCGAAGGTGTACGGGATCGACGCGCGCGCCGTGGCGTACCGGGACCTGGAAGCGAGCATTGCCGCGCGGCACGGCTGCGAGTACGTCGCGAACATTCAGGAAGACATCATCCAGGACCGCTGCGGCTGGCGCGACCGGAACCACCCGAACGAGTACGGGAACCGCTGCGTCGCCGACACGCTTGAGCCCGTGTTGGAGAAACTTCTCGGCGAGAAGGCGTTGCCGGCGCGCAAGCCCACGCTGCACACGACGCGCGACTTCTGGAACGAGGCGGTGGCGCTGGCGCCCGACCGCCCGGCCGCCGTACACGGCGACTGGCGCCTGACGTTCGCCGAGGCCGACGCGCTCGCGACGCGCCTGGCGTGCGGACTCCGCAACCTCGCCGGGTGTGAGCACCCGAAGGTCGCCGTGTTCCTGCCGAACAGTATGGAGTATTTCCTGCTCTACTGGGCCATCGTCAAGCTCGGCGGCGCCATTGTGCCGCTCAACACGTGGCTTCGGACGGACAGTCTCGATGGCATCTTCCGCAACGTCCGGCCGGAACTCCTCGTGGTGCAGAGCGAGCGCGACCGCGACGTGCTGCAGGCGGCTGCATGCCTGCCGGAACTCAAGCTGATCCGGGTCAAGGCCGCTGCAGACGCAAGCGGTATGACGACGTTCTCCACGTTGCTCGAGACGCACGGCGCCTTCACCGAGCAGCCGCTGCCCGAGGACACGGTCTCGATCATCATGCACACGTCCGGCACCACGGCGGCGCCGAAGGGCGCGGTCATGCGCCACGTGGACCTGATCTTCAACGTCATGGCCACGATCAACGCGCAAGACTTCGGCCCGTCCGACGTGCACCTGCTGGTGAACCCGATGTTCCACTGCACGGCGCTCTACAGCTCGCTGCCGGCCGCCGCGTACCAGAAGACGCCGGTCATTATCACGGCGGACACCGCCCCGGACAGCCTGCTGGCGCTGATCGCGCGCGAGCGCATCACCACGTTTCTGACCGTGCCGTCGATCCTGCAACGCGTGGTCGCGTTGCCGAACCTGAAGGACGTCGACACGTCCTCGCTGCGGTTGATCGCCTATGCCGGCTCGCCCATGCCGGTCGGCACGATCCAGAAACTGCAGTTGCACTTCCCGGGCGTTGAGCTCCACAACTTCTTCGGCCTCACCGAGACCATCTCGGCAACGCACGTGCTGCTCGGCGAGGATGCCGAACAGCGCCCGGCCTCGATCGGAAAACTGCTGCCGTTCGTCGAGGCGCTGATCGTCGACGAGCAGTTCCAGCCGGTCCCGGCCGGCACGACCGGCGAACTGCTGTTCGCACGCGAGAACGCCATTGAGGGGTACTACAACCAGCCGGGCAAGCTCGAAGAAGCCGTGGTCACGGTCAACGGCCGGGCCTGGTTCCGGACCGGCGACCTGGCGCTGGTCGACGAGGACGGGTACTTCTTCGTGCAGGGTCGAAAGAAGGATATGATCATTGTCGGCGGCGAGAACGTGTTTGCCGCTGAAGTCGAAGGCGTGCTGCTGGGGCTCCCTAAGGTCCGCGAGGTCGCGGTCAAGGGCGTGCCGGCTACGGGTGTACGCGAGTCGCTCGGCGAACTGATCAAGGCGTACATTGTGCGTGACGACCCGAGCCTGACGGAAACCGAGGTCCGTCGGCACTGCCACGCGCGGCTGCCATCGTACAAGCTCCCGCATATCATTGAGTTCCGCGACGCACTGCCGCGCAACCCCGCCGGCAAGGTGGTGAAAACCGAACTGGAGTGAGGACGGCGCAGAGTCGTTTTGCGGACGCAACTCCCGAGTCTGAGTCCCGGCTTCAGCCGGAAGTGGAGGCGAGCTTCAGCGAGCCGATCCCCGCCCACTCGCTGAAGCGTCGCTACGGCTTCCGCCTGAAGGCGGGACTCTGACGAAGAGGCCGGATTTGCGTCGCGGGGTGGCTGGCGTCCTGCCTCCCCCCTCCCCCTGAACCCCGAACCCTGAACCCCGAACCCTCTCCCGTGGACAACACTCCCGACAACCCGAAGCCCCGCCCGCGCCTGCCGCCGTGGCTGCGCGTGCCGTTCCGCGGCGGCCGGCCGCGCGCCGAAGTGCGCGGGCTGCTCAAGAGCCTCGACCTGCACACCGTCTGCCAGAGCGCGGACTGCCCGAACCTGTGCGAGTGCTGGGCGCGCCGCACCGCCACGTTCATGATCCTCGGCGACGTGTGCACGCGTAACTGCCGGTTCTGCGCCGTCGCTCACGGCAAGCCCGCGCCGCCCGATCCGGAAGAACCCGCGCACGTCGCCGAGGCCGCGGCGCGCCTGGACCTGCGCTTCGTGGTCGTCACCAGCGTCACGCGCGACGACCTGCCGGACGGCGGCGCGGCGCACTTCGCCGCGACGGTGCGCGCGGTTCGAGCGCGCCTCCCGGACGCCGGCATCGAGGTGCTCACCCCGGACTTCGGCGCGCGCGAAGCGGATATCCGCACGGTCATCGACACGCACCCGACGGTCTTCAATCACAACATCGAAACCTGTGCGCGCCTCTCGCTCCTGGTCCGGCCGCAAGCGGATTACGCACGCAGCCTGCGGACGCTCGCGACCGCCGCGCGCCTGGCCGCGGAAGCGGAAGGCAAGGGGCATGGGGTAATGGGCGTAGAGCAAGAGCTAAGGGGCACGGGTGCTGAGGCGGTTGAGCGGCCCGGGGCTGTGCAGAGTGGCGGGACCGGCTCGGTCCCGCTTGCGCCGGAGCGAGACGCTCCGACCACTTTGCGCGAGGGACAAAGCAACACTCCTGTCGGCGCGCCCCATGCCCCTGGAGGGCGAGGGGCTTGCCACGGCGTAGCGTCTGCGCGGAGCCAGGTCACCCAGATCAAGTCCGGGCTGATGCTCGGCATGGGCGAGACGCCGGCGGAGGTCCGTGCGGTGTTCGCAGACCTGCGTGCGGCCGGCGTGCAGAGCCTGACCGTCGGCCAGTACCTGCCGCCGTCACGCCAGCACTGGCCGGTCGAACGCTACGTGACACCCGCCGAGTTCGCAGACTGGGGCGAAATTGCACGGCGCGAGTTCGGCTTCGAACACGTGGTCAGCGCACCACTAGTGCGCAGCTCGTACATGGCCGACCAGGCGGCGGCGGCAGCGGCGGCAGCGGCAGGGGCTTTGCCCCCGCACCCCCACCAGAGGGGACCAGTCCCCTCTGGACACCCCGAGTGACATTGCCGTACGCGCGCCGCGCGTACGGCAATGTCAAGCTGGGAGGGAGCCCGAGCGAGCAGGTCGCTTGGTTGGCCACGGGCGTGGTGCCGGCCAAGCGCGATGCGCAAGCGAAGCACCACGCGGCCAACCAAGGCCACAGACGTTTGACGCGGCGTTTAGGTTGCGCCCCGGCCGTCAGGCCGGTATAGGTCGTATTCGTCGTATAGGTCGTATGCTTCCATGCTTCGCCCCGGAGAGGAGCACTCACATATGGAATGGAGCCAGTTCGTCGTCATCGGTGAGAACATCCACTGTTCGCGCGCCGTGAAGCGCGGCGGCGCAAACACGACCACGCTGCCGGACGGTGCCGAGGCGTTGCGGTTTCGCACCGCCGCCGGTGAACGCACGTTGTGGATTCCGCAGCAATGGGCGTGCTGCCGGCGCGACGCCGGCCAGCCCATGGTCAACTCGGTCAGTCTCGAGCGCACGAAGGCAATCGGCCTGGTGACGGAGTTCAATGCCGCTGTGGTGGTCAGCGCGTCCGGTCGCGAAGGGCTACCTGCTGGCCGTGGTCGCACAGAGTTTCACGCCACTGCTCATCGGCTACGGGAAAGACCTGCTCAGTATGACCGCGGCCGATACCGGCAAGTTCACCACCGCCTGCTTCGTCGGTACGCTCGTAATCGGCATCAGCATGCCGCTGCCGGCCAACCCGGGTCCGGCCACGAGGATCTCCGCAACGCGCCTTGTCAGCGGTGCATCAGCGGTTCCCGGGCGACGACCGGCCGGTCATGTGCGGCTGCTATCCGGGCGTCTCCGTCTGAGTCCCGCCTTTCAGGCGGAAGTGGCAGCGACGCTTCAGCGAGCGGCCCACGGCGTTGCCACGCGCACCCGTGCCGACGCGCCGGGAAGCGCGCGGTTCGGTCAGGAGCTGACGCATTCCCCTCGTCCGTCTTGCGGGGCCTCGCACGGCCCGGATCGAGATCAAGCCGACACGGCTCTTCTACGACTACCTTCTCATGCAGTTCGACCTCGCGTTCTCCTGCGACCTCTTCGATGGGCAGGGCCAGCAGGTCTACGCTGCGCGTCTGGATACAGACCTGATCCTGGCGCGCCAGGGGATCATGCATATTCGCCTGCCGTTGGTGGGGCGCGAACTCCAACAGCCGGAACCGTGTGCCCTCTACCTGGTCCTGACGTCGAATGTCAACTTCGAGGAAACAACCCAGCAGGATGCTCCAGGCAGAGCGGAACCGACTCGTGTCGTCAGCCGGACTGCCAAGACTCGCCAAGGGCTTCAGGACTGGATTCTGCCCAAGGTCGATTTCGCGGACACGCCCTTGCCGCAAGTGCTCGACTGGATCCGAAAGCGCGGTCGCGAATTGGATCCGACGGGCAAGGGCATCGAGATTTGGACCTTCCTCCCGCCCGGGCCGGACAAGGCCGGTCGGGAACCCCTGTCAATGAACGTGGAGGACATCCCCCTCGGCGAACTGATTCGGTACGTCTGCATGGCAAGCAGGACTGGGTTAAGAGTGCAGTCGGCGGCTGTCGTTATCTATGACAAGGAAGTCCTTCCGGACGGGGCTGACGCGATGCAAACGCGGTACGATTTCCAGAACGAAGAACGGTCAACCCCCGAATTCCTGCCTGGGGACCCCCACGACTCTTCATCTCCCGCGAACGTGAGGGTTCTCGCCGATTACGGGGTTGACACGCCGCCCGGGGCGTGGTTCAGGTTCCTCGAGTTCCCGGTCGGGCGACTCTTCGTGCACCACAACACGCCCCAGGAGCTCCGCGACGCAGGGAAAGTGTTCTCAATGCTCGACGGCGGGTTGTGGTTCATGTCCCACATTCGCGAACGACTCCGGCTTGTCGAGGTCCGGGACGCCAGACTTCTCGCCGCCGTGCGCGAACACGTTGCCCACCCGGAACGTCCGGTCGACTGGCGCGGTCCGGTGACGCAAGCCGGCACTGAAGGAATGATCCTTCTGCAGGACCTCCAGACTCTCGTTGTGCCCGGTACGGAGGGCAGGATCGAGTCCATGTGTCTTTCCCCGGAGAACAAGCCGGTTCGGTTCACCATCAAGTCTCGCACCATGGAGGGTGGTGTCGATGTGTCGCTCAGGGAACCCTACTCGCTCGCCGTTGAATGGCAGGCCGAGGGCCCCGGCCTGGCCGTGGGGGTGCGGGGCCGCTCGGTATTCGGCACCTGGCGCCAGCAGCATTTGATCCTGCCGACTCCGTACCTGGCACGCAGCCCCGAAGCGGCCGAGAGGACATTCGTCGTTCTCACAGCGTCCGAAGTCAATCCCTACTGGGTCGAACTGCCCCAGTCATACCTTGTCGATGACCCATGGTGTGTCTCGCAGCGAGCGTCGGACCCCGTTCCTGAGGTCAGACGCGAAGGCGCACCAGCCGCCGCTGATGAGTCAACGCCTCCGGGCCGACAGACGCGGTACTACGGTGTGACTTTGCCGGCGGAGACCGTCGCGGCCGTCGTTGGCTGCCTGGCTGAGTCCCTGGGTGATGTCAGTCTGGACTACTACCCCGGGACAGGCAAGCTGTACGCCGAGGGGCCGGGGGCGCAATTGGAGGAGGCGGGCTCAGCACTGCGTCTTCTGGAACCAAGCCCCCGCGAATACCGCGTCAGCGTTGCGCCGAATGGTAGTCCGCAACTTGCCAGTGTGGGCTTCACGCTACCTGGAAACGCGACGGTCCTGCCAGTGCTGATCTCGGCACCACCCGCGCAGTCCGCAACCACGGAACTGACGATCCGCGTTTCCGAGCTCGTCTGCGGGGAGGCCTATCAGGTCGAGGTGAGCACTGCCGCGGCAGGAGACACCGCTGCCCAGACCCGCACCGTCCGCGTGGCGCCTGGCTGCCCTGCACAACTCGACGTGGCAGGTGGTCTGACCCTGACCGTCGACGCATTCGACACTTGCCTGCACCGCATCGGGAAGCCATTCGAGGACGTGGTCGGCAGGCACGCGCGACGACGGCGGGAGCGGCAGGCACGGTTTGCGGAATCCGCCAAGATCCTAAACCATCGCCTCGTCCCGGAATTCGTGTGCCGTCAGGCTGACCTTGTGACGGCAGTGACCGCGCTCCGGGCCATCTGCAAGGCACGGCAGATGCCAGCCCCAGGCGCGAGGCTGGAGATGATGATGCCCGACTGGGGGACGCGTCTGCCGGAGAAGGTGGCTGCGGCGCGCGTGCCGGCGATGGAGTTCCCCAAGGACGGCGAAGACCAGGCAACCGACGACGACGCAGCACCTGATCCTGCCATCGAGAAATGGCCATTGGCGTGGAACCCGAAGCTGGACATAGACTTGCACGGCCAGAGCCTGTGGGCTGTCCTGCAACACCTGCAGTCCGCCTACCTTTGTCGCGTGGACGTGCGCGACGACGAGATCTGGATCTTTCCCGGTCCGGACGTGGCCATCCGGCGCTACTCGGTCAGCAAGGACCGCCTCAAGGACGCCCGCGAGGACGTGCGCGGGTACCTGCAGCGCCAGGGCGTCGCCATGCGGGAGTACGAACGGGTTCTTTACTTCCCGGAGTATGACACCGTTCTGGCCGCCGGCAGCGACGCATTCCTCGACCAGGTCGGGAAGGCACTGGGGCCGGCCAGCGACCGATGAGACGGCGGGGCGGAACTCTGTTCTGAGCCGGTTTTCGGTCGGGGACGATTCAGCGCGGGAAGAGGGTGGGGGCGCGTGTTCCGGCGGGGCGGCGCATGTGCGGGTGGCAACGCCGCGTGCCGCTCGCTGAAGCGTCGCTGCCACTTCCGCCTGAAGGGCGGCACTCAGGCGGGGGCGCCGGAGCAACTCTCCGAGATGATTGAGTGATTGCAGGACAAGAACCGCCGAAGCGAATCTGCGTGACGGCGGGTGGCTACGGCGGGCACGCTGCCGGCCTGGCAGGAACCGATGCCAGCGAAGGTCTCCGGACGTGCTGGCTCGCGGGGGACCGCCTCGCCACGGAAGACAGGCCCGCGAGACGCGGGCGCTCCATAGACCCCAGCGGTCGGCAAGGCTGGAGCCTTGCCCTACTTCCCTCCGTCACCGCCGCGGCAGCGGTTCGAGGCCGAAGAACTCGCGGTAGGCGCCGATCATGGCGTGGTAGTTCTCGACCTGCACGTCCTCGTGCACGGAGTGGCTGAGGTGCAGGATGTGCCCGCCCGGGGTCTGGCGGCCGAGTTCGAGGCAGCGCCGGACGTGCGCCCGCACCTCGCCGCACGTGCCCTGGCACATGGTGTGGCGCGCGTCGACGTTGCCGATCAGGCAGACCCGGTCCTTGACACCCTCCGCGATCAGCCGCTCCAGGGTCATGCCGGCCGCGAAGTCGACCTCCTTGTAGCCGTCGATGCCCGAGTTGAAGAAGAAGTCGTCGCGGATCGGCCAGTGATTGCCGTCCGAGGTGTAGACCACTTTGCCGCCCGCGGCGTGGATGCAGCTTACCTGTTCCTGGATCGCGGGCAGGACGAACTCGCGGTAGTGCGCCGGCGAGCAGAACGGGCCCTTGTCGCAACTCACGTCGCCGCCGATGGCGATCACCGCCGCGCCCAGTTCGACATACCGGCGCATGAGCGGCATGGCATGGGCGGACTGCATCGCAACCCAGCGGTGCAGCAGTTCCGGCTCGCACACGAACCACATGAGCATGAACGGCGGGAAGAACGCCACGCCCGTGCCGCCGCCGACCTCGCCCATGTAGACCCAATCGAGCCCCTCCGCCGCAGCCAGGCGCTGCACCTGGCGGTAGACCGCGAACTCGGACTTGGGCAGGGGCTTGACCGTGCCGTCCCACTGCTCGACCTGCCGGCGCAGGTCGTCCTCTGAGAGTCGGTGCGAGTCGGCGTCGGCTTCGCCCGGGTTCGCGAGCACGATGAGCTTGGTGCGCGCGTCGAGGACATAGTCCACGCCGTTCAGGCGCCACGCGGTCGGACCCGTCTTGCGCAGTTCGCCGAGGCGCGCGGGCGGGTCGCCGGGGAAGTGCACCATGTCCAGGCCGAAGAATTTGCTGATGGCAAACACCGCCTTGGCCTTGGCGTCGACCAGTTCCTGGTGCGCCACGCCGTCCGCATACGCGTCCCATTGCAGGGCCATGTCCGTGGCAATGTTCCGCCCGCAGATGTCCCAGTGGACCGGATGACAAGGCTGGAAGATCTCGAACAGGGGCGTACGATCCGGTGCCTGGTGCGCGAAGGCCTGCATCACGCGTTGGGTCGAACCTGGCATGTGGGGCTTCCTCCTGTTGGCAGTGGCTCGGCGCGTCTCGCGCCGAAGCGGGGTGCTCGGGCCGGCTGTGTCCCGGCGAAGCTGCCTGGGCGAAGACGGATCTCCGGCCGAGGATCTCGGGCCGGGACGGCCCCGAGTACCCTGCCGCGGTCCCGGAGGTCCCGCGCCACTGCCGCGCCACTGGCGCTCCGCACCGTCACCGCTTTGCGTCCGGTTCCAGGACAACGTCGTCGATGTAGAAGACGGCGGCGTCTTCCTTCATGGCGACGAAGCCGCACCAGTCGAGGCTCTTGAACCCGGTGGTGAAGGTCAGCCCCGGATGGTTCGAGACCTGGCCGTCGGGGAGTTTGATCGACAGGTCGTACTTGCCGTCCGCCTGGTCCCCGAGCTGGCAATAGAACTCGACGTGCACCCACTGTCCGGTCGGAAGCGTCAGGAGCTTCGTGCCGCCGGAGGACAGGCTCCCGTCCGCTGCGACACTGAGGTTCGGGCCGGTCAGGAACTCCTTCTCCTTCGTGGCGTAGTCGCGCCACTCGTGCGAGATCACCGCACCGGTCTCCCAGCGCAGGTCGAAGCTGCCGTGTGCCAGGCCGGTCTTGAACCCGGGCTGGTAGTAGACGTGCGGATTGAAGAAGAACTTCTGCCCCGGCGCATCCTCGAACTTGAGGCTGCGCTTGCCACTCGCCGCCGTCTCTTCAGTCACGCGCGCTTTGCCGGCCTTCTCGTCCTCGTTCGTGGTGCCGTACGAGCACTTGCTGCCCGGCGCCTGGGCCTCGAAGTCCTGCTTCACGAGCTCAGGCGGCAGTTCGACCTTGCCCTTGGGCGCCGGCGGCCAGGCGCGCGGCGCGAGCTTGAACGGTTCGCCGCGTTTCGTCAGCAACCCGGCCTTGCTGACGTCGAACGGCTTGAACCCGATCTTCTCCGCGGGCGAGCCGGGCTTGAGCGTGAAGTCACCGTTCCTCGGGTCGACGAAAAGCGGGTCGGCGATGATCGAGTTTTTGTCCTGGCCCATGGCCTGCCACTCTTCCCAAGTCCACTTGTAGAGCTTGAACACCGGTTCGTTCGGGTTCCAGTACAGGTTGCGGTCGAACTGGTAGCTGCCCTTCTCCCACGGGTGCCCGGCCAGCAGCGGGCCTTCTTCCCAGTAGATGATGTTCTGCTCGACGGTGTAGGTCACGTGCTCCTCGCCGCGGCAGCGCCCGATGTGCCCGCCCATGCCGCACGAGAAGATGTTGTTCCGCGCGATGTTCTCCTTGCCGTAGTTGCAGTGGAACGCGTGCGTGGTGACGCGGTTGACGAGGTTGTCCTCGACGAGCATGAAGCTGGTGCCTTCGTCGAGGTAGATACCGCAGGCCCACGGCTCGCCGAACTGGTCGTGAATGTAGTTGCCGCGGATGACGCTGTTCGGCTGCATGCCGAGCGTGTAGATGCCGGCCTGGTCGCCGAGCACACCCTGCGGCATCCAGTGGATGTGATTGTGAGCAATGGTGTTGTCGCGGCACGGGCCGGGCTGGTAACCCCAGGTCCAGCCGACCGAGATGCCGCTGTAGTAGAAGTCGAAGATGTCGTTGTGCTCCAGGTTGATGTCGTGGCTGCGGCCGACCCAGATGCCGATGGCGGCCGGGAACATGCGCCCGCCGTGCGCGAGCCGGCAGTCGCTGACCGTGATGTGGCTGGCCACGAGCTCGTCGTCCGCGTGCGTCATGCCCTCACCGATCTTGATGCCGCCGGCGCCGAGGTCGGTGAAGTCGCAGGTCTCGACGCGGTCACGCTTGCAGCCCTGGCCGAACTCCAAGGCGTACGCACTGGTGTGGGTGAACGTGCAGCCGGTGAAAGCGCAGTCGCGCGCCGCCTGCGCCCTAACCGCGCCCGGCATGGAGAACTCCGCCTGGCTGATGCAGTGCCCGTTGGGTGGCGTGGTCCAGTTCGAGTGCGCGAACGTCAGACCCTTGAACTGCAGATACTGCACCGACATTCCCGGCTTGGGATCGCCCTTGAGTTCCAGGATCGTCTTCAGGCGCGGCGCGTACACGGGCGTCGTCTCCGGGTCTTCGCCCGGCAGCGGGATGTAGGTGAGCGTGCCGGTGGGGCGGTCCAGGTACCACTCGCCCGGCTGACTCAACGCTTCCTTGACGTTTTCGGCCAGGTAGCGCGTGCCGCGATCGAGCTTGCGGAAGGTCGGCCCGGTCGTCGTGACTTCGCGACCCTCGACCGATTTCAGGCGCAACCGCGACGTGGACCAGCAGTGGAAGAAGTGCAGTTCGACGTCCTGCGGGTTGCTCCACGTGGGCAGGATCTCATCCGCGCCGCAGCGGAACCGGTCGAAGCTGTTGCCCTTGGCCTCGGACGAGGACGGCAGCAGTGCGCGAACGAACCAGTAGCCGTCGCGCGGCAGGCAGGGTCGGCGGCGCTCCTCATTGTTGACGAAGAGCCGGGCAAAGTCCCACGTGCCGGCAGCGACGTCGGGCAGTTTCGCTTCCCACCGTCCGTTCGCGACCGTCCAGCCGGTGATGCGGCGGCCGCCGGAAAGGACGACCGTTTCGTTGTTGTACGCCGCGAACACGACCGGCGCGTTCGCCTCGCCGGAACAGTCGGGTGCGAACGCCAGCGGTTCGGGCAACTCATACGTGCCCTCGCGGACCCACACCGTGATGCCGGCGCCAAGCGGCCCGGCAGCCTTGAGGCGGCGCACTTCGTCGCGCGCCTTGCCCAGGGTCGCAAACGGCCCGTCCGTCTTGCCGTCATTCGGCTGTGCCAGCTTGCCGGACCAGGCGTCGTTGCCGGTCACAGCAACATGGATCTCGATCGGCTTGCCCGCAGGTTGGGCCGGTTCCTGGGCGGTTATTGGCGTGGCCCAGGCACAGACTGCAATCAGCAGGCAGGTCTTCGCAAACGGGGTGATCTGCATCTTCCGTTCTCCCGCGCAATCGCTTCTCGCAATCCTCGTCGCAATCGTTTCTCGATGACTGCCGCCTTGCGAAGTCCAGATCGAGGAGCGATTGCGAAGACGATTGCGACAGCGATTACCTGTTTGTCATTCCTCTTTCATGCCGAGTTTGACACAACCACTTGGCACCGCGAACTTCGGACTCACTGCACAACACGGGGCGGCTTGTCGACCCCACCGGCCTTGTGCCGGTGGTGAAGCAGGTTCGACAGCTGCTGGCGTCGGCGACTGCCCCTCTTTTCGGTGCGGACCGCGGTCGCGGTCCGCACCGAAAAGAGGGGAAACACGTAGGCTTGGCGGTCTGTCCAGCCACCCGGTCCCGTTCTCCACCGGCACAAGGCCGGTGGGGTCCAGCCACTGCACAGGGCCTCGGCCCTCCTTCGCGATGAACCCGACACGGCCCTTGTTTCACGCGCCGCCCGGCACCAGCAGCACCTTTGCCACGCCACCCGGCGTGGCGCACAGGCGCTCAAACCATTGGCCGCCATCCGCCAGCGGCGCTTCGACGATCCAGGGGGCCAACCGAACAACGCCCCGCGCCAGCAGGTCCAGCGCGGCGGCGAAATTGGCGGGCGTGTAACAGAACGAGCCGCGCACGACGATCTCGCGGCGGATGATGTCCGCAGCGGGCATGGCGCTGGTCTCTTCGTGCAGGCCGCTCAGGATCACGGTGCCGGCTGAGCGCGCAGCCGCCACGCACTGCTTGCGCGTGGCGGCCGTCCCGACCGCGTCCAGGGCGACGGCGACGCCGCGCCCACCCGTGGCCTGTCGCACGGCCTGCGGCACGTCCACGGCTCGCGGGTCGAGCACGTCCCCGCCCAGTTCGGCGGCCATCGCCAGGCGGGCGGAATCGAGGTCGGCGATGAAGACACGCTGCGCCCCGTGCCCGCGCAGGACTTGCAGTGCCAGCAACCCGATCGGCCCGGCGCCCATAATCAGGACGTCCGCGCCCGCCACGGGGGAGGCCAGTTCACCGATGCGGGCCGCGCAGGCGACCGGTTCGGCCAGCGCGCCGATGCGGGCCGGCATCCCTGCGGGCAGGAGGAAGATCATCTCTGCGGGCACGGTCACGTACTCGGCGAACGCACCCGGGCGATGCGCGCCGACCAGCCGGCGGTTGGCGCACAGTTGATTCAGCCGCCGCGCACAGAACTCGCACGTACCGCAGTAGATCATCGGGTCCACCGTCGCCATCCGGCCTTGGGCCAGCGCCGGATGGCGCGTCTGGACTCCGTCCCCCAGCGCGACGATTTCGCCGGCAAACTCATGCCCCATGACCAGCGGCGGCACGCGCAACGCGTTGTGACCCAGGTAGCCGCTCAACTCCGAGCCGCAAATACCGGCGTACGCCACTCGGATCAGGACTTCACCCGGCTGCACTTCGGGCACGGCGCACTCTCGCAGCGTCATGACGCGAGGCGCTTCCCATACGAGCGCTTGCATGAATGACCTCCTGTCCACCAACCCATGCCAAGTCCTGATATCATGCCTCCACACCGGCCGACTGCAAGACGCGCCGGAAAGAATGGGGCGTTGGCGCTCCATGCCATCCGGGCTCTGGGCAACGTCGCGATGTGGAGTGCGGGGGCAGAGCCCTGCGGTATCGCAGGGCGGCGACCCCGCTCTGGCTCGGCGCGGAGCGCCCCACCGCCCGCGGATGCAACCGCTGACCGACGCCACGGCACCGGACCCGCGGGCCAGCGCCCCCGGCCCCGCCGGAAGCCAAAGCGGCGTCGTCGGGCGCTCACTCGCCCTCTGCCGCCGCACTCCATATGCCGCAACCGATCGCCACAGCTCATACCCCTTGCGGTGCACCTCGGAACCCCTACATTACTTGGCGCACGTTTGAAAGAGACAAGACGCGGTGTTACAGCGCCCGCAGCGCGGAAAGGCATGGACAGTGAGACCGATCCTGGAACGAATCAAGGCCGGTGAAATTCTCTTCTGCGACGGCGGCATGGGCACGTTTCTGCAGGCCAAAGGCATGGAGCCCGGCACGTGTCCGGAACTGTGGTGCATCGATCACGCCGAGGATGTTCGCGACATTCACCGGCAGTACCGTGCTGCCGGCAGCGACATGGTCGAGACCAACTCGTTCGGCGGCACGCGCTACAAGCTGAACCACTACGGGCTCGGCGAGCGTGTGGCGGCGATCAACCGCGCCGCGGCCGCGGTTGCGCGCGAGGTGGCCGGCACGACGCAGCACGTGCTCGGCAGTGTCGGGCCGACCGGTGAGTTCATGGAGCCGCTCGGGATCGAGAGCGAGGAAAACTTCTACACGGCGTTCCGCGAGCAGGCGGTGGCGCTGGAGCAAGGCGGCGCCGACGTGGTGATCATCGAAACCATGACCGCGGCCGAGGAAGCCGCGGTGGCGGTGCGCGCGGCCAAGGAGAACACGAAGCTTGTGGTGATCGCCAGCTTCACGTTTGACCCGCAGGTGCACGGCGGCTACGCAACCATGATGGGCGTGACGCCGGAGAAGTACGCCGAGCAACTGCTCGCCGCGGGCGCCGATATTCTCGGCACCAACTGCGGCACCGGTCCCGACCACATGATCAACGTGGTGCGGCTGATCCGCGCCGCCGCCCCGGGCGTCCCCATCTGCGCCATGCCGAACGCCGGCATGCCGGTCCTCGAGCGCGGGAAGACCGTGTTCAAGGAAACGCCGGAACAGATGGCAACCAAGGCGCCACGGCTCGTCGAAGCGGGTGCAAACATCGTCGGCGGCTGCTGCGGTACCGGTCCGGCACACATCGCCGCCATGCGCCGGGCGGTTCTGGGGCAGGGGTAGGTTTCGACCGCAGTGGCGCGGGACCTCCGGGACCGCAGCAGAGTGCCGCGGGCCGTCCCGGGCCGAGGGCCTCGGTCGGGGACCGACCGGCACCCACTTCGGCGCGAGACACGCCGGGCCAGCCCCCGAGACGCCGCGCCCCATCACGGCCACTGGCTCATGAACTGTACGTGCCCGTCCATGAACATGACGTTGCGGCGGGCGGAGCGCGCACCGGCGCCGTGCGCGGGGTCTTTGGGGCAGACCCCGCCCCACGCGCCGGCCCCGGCCAACCACTCGTCCAGGTCCTGGACGGTGTTGTTGGCGGACGGGTCGCGGATCACGCTGATTTTGAAGGGGCCATACTGTGGGTCGGTCGCCGTCTCGGGGTAGCCGAAAACGCGTTTGGTGGTCCCGGGAAGATTGCCGCCGTTGCAGGCGAACATGACGGTGTCACGAACTTTCTTTCCCGGCGGGATGGTGGCGGCTGGACACACGAAAAGCTGGTTCACGTGCAGGTCATCGGCAACCGGGTTGTCAACGGGTGGAAAACCCGAGTACTGCGCCAGGTACTTGGCGATGACGAAGACACTCGTCGTGTAGCCGGGAAACACGCCATAGAAGCAAGGTCCCGGCGCAAACCCGTCGTAGTCATCCACGTAGATGTAAAGGGCTTTGCCGACCTGGCTAAGGTTCGAGGTGCAACCCGCGAGCTTCGCCTTGGCCTTGGCCTGCGACAGGGCCGGCAACAGCAACGAGGCGAGGATCGCAATGATCGCGATCACGACGAGGAGTTCGATCAAGGTGAAGCGACACGAAGGAGCCGTCGGTATTCTACGCATCGAAGTGTCTCCACGAGCAGGGAGTCTCGACGTGATCCGGTCGCCCGCCTGGCCTGCTGCAGGCCTCACATGGGTCTCTGATTCTCGAGGATGACGTGACCGTCCAGGTACATGACGTTGCGCCGCGCCTTGGCGCCACCGCCATGCGAGGGGTTGTCCGGGGCCGCACCGCTCCATGTGGTGCCCACGCTCCACTTATCGGTATCCTGGAACGTGTTCTGCGCCGATGGATTGCGGATCACGCTGATCTTGGAGGGGCCATACTCCGCTGTTGGGGGGGTGCCGGCCGGGTTGTCAGGGTAGCCAAACACGCGCTGGCTGGTCCCGGGAACATTGCCACCGCTGGTGATGAACATGGTCGCTGTTTCGCTGGTAAAGCCGGACGGGATCTCGGCGCCTGGACAGACGAAGAGCAGGTTCACATGCAGACTGTCATAGGCGGCGTTGTCAGCCGGCGGAAACCCGGAGTACATCGCCAGATGTCCTGACGCCACGTTCGGCTTTCGCACGTACCGGGGAGGTGTGCCGCTCCAACAGGGCCCCGGAGCGACCCCGTCGTAGTCGTCGGAGTACATGTACAAGGCTTTGCCGGCCTGGCACAGGTTCGAGGTGCAACCCGCGAGTTTCGCCTTGGCCCGGGCTTGGCTCAGGGCCGGCAGCAGCAACGAGGCAAGGATCGCGATGATGGCGATGACAACGAGGAGTTCGATGAGTGTAAACCGGTCGCAGGAAACGTTCTTCGCGGTTTTCATGTGCGACACCCCCAGAGACCCGACCCTTTTCGGAAGGGCTGTCGCAAGACCGCCCTGCGGCAAGCTCTCCCACCAGAGAAGATAACCCAATGCGAACCCCGATGCAACCCCGGGGTGTCACCGGCCAGGGCTGTTTCAAGATTCTCCGCCTGCGGGACCGACAAGTACCCCCGGCGTGTCCCCACGCCGGGGGGGGGCCGGCCTGGGGACAGGCCGGCCCTACTGAACGCGCGTCGATACGGAGCGTTCCCATGCGGCGTGACCCGATCTTGAAACAGCCCTGGTCACCGGCTGGCCAGGAGCCGTTGTATGTAGATTTCGAGCCGGTCGCGGTCGGCGTCGGCGATCTTCGTGAACTCCAGGCCCATGGACCAGCGGTTCTTCTCCGGTTCAGCCTTGCACCAGCGCACGGCGGCGACGGCACGTATTAGCTTCTTCGATGTCGGCAGCGCCAGCTTTATCTTGACCTGGGTCTCACTGGGAATCTGTTCGACCGTGTGAATGCGCACCCCGCCGCCGCTGATGTCGTCAATCTTGGTGGGACGCATGCGCGTGAAGAAGCTGTCGCCCGGCTTCTTGTACCAGGCGAGCAGGTCGACGCCGAACCGGACGCGCTTGCGGCGCGTTGGGGGAATCCCGGGCTTGTGATCTTCTGCCTTACGCAGGACCTCCAGCACCTCGCGCCGGCTGTCGTTGCGCTCGAACGCGCCTGCCGCACCGTACTGAATCGCCTTGACCACGAGCATTTCGGTGCCGCGGGCATAGCTCATCACCACTTTGGGTGGGCTGGTCTTGGCCAGAATCTTCAGGATGACTTTCAGTCCGGCACGTTCGACGTCCGACTTGCTGCGGGGCGTGTCGATCGACATCACCACCATGTCGGGGTAGACCTCGTCCAGCGCCCCCATGGCCTCGGTGCCGCAACCGACGTCCTTCAGCAGCTCGTGTTTCGTCCCGGCAATGATGTGCCGGAACTTCTCCCGTTCATTGGCCTCAGGCTCAACGAGTAAGATGCGTGATCCCATCGGCGCGCCGTCCTCCAAGAACATCCCTTCTGAGCATAGAGCATAGGATAGCCGGCAGTGGAGAAAGTGCAACCCATCGGCGCGGGAACGAGGTAATGCGTCAGCGCCCCCGGGCGGCAGACCGCCAGGTCATACCAAGGTGAAACTGGCAACGACGCTTCCAGAGCCCGCGAGGACGCGGGCGCTCCAAAGTCAGACCCCGTGCCAGGCCGTGGAGCGCCCGCGTCCTCGCGGGCTCTGGGCGCCTTCAGTTTCATGGTACCCCACGACTCCAAAGTCGCGTCTTCTGGTCGACTTTGTGACGGTAGCAACCACGCCGAGCCTGATGTCGGGTGTCGAGGAGGGGGCAAGTGGCTCCTGACTTCGGCGTCCGACGTTCGAAGTCCAGCGTTCGACGTTCGTCTTGGTTCCGGCTACGCCGGCTTAGGAGTGGCGGGTGCCGCTTCTGTCCGAGCCGCGCACCAGGCGTGGCCGCACGATGACCTCGACCCGGTCAACGCGGGGGTCAGGAACAGGGCTGTTTCAAGATTCGTGACCGTCACGTGCGGCGAGTACCCCCGGCGTGTCCCCACGCCGGGGGGGGGCGGCCTGAGGACAGGCCGCCCCTACCTGGTGTGCGCAGAGGCGTGGCCTTCTGAGACGCGGGGCCGGATCTTGAAACAGCCCTGGGTCAGGAACCGACCCGGTTGAAATCGGGGTTCTGAACAGCCAGGGTATTGACGGCCCCTCAGAGAACCTTAATCGTTGAGTGCAGGCGAGCCCACGGCATGGTCAGTTGGCAACGCAATCTGCTCATGGTCTGGCTGTCGCAGTTCTTCTCCATCCTGGGGTTCACCGTCGCCATGCCGTTCCTGCCGTTCTACATTCAGGAACTGGGCGTCAAGGAACCCGATCACGTCAAGTTCTGGGTGGCGCTGGTCACCGCCGCCGGGCCGCTGACCATGGCCGTGTGTGCGCCGATCTGGGGGGTCATCGCGGACCGGTACGGGCGGCGCCTGATGATGCTGCGCGCCAGCCTTGGCGGCGCAGTATGCCTGGCTCTGATGGGGTTGGTGCCCAACGTGCAATGGCTCCTGGCGCTGCGTTTCATGCAGGGCATGCTGACGGGTACGGTCAGCGCCGCGCAGACCTTGGTCTCGGTGCACACGCCCAACAATCGGACCGGTCTGGCGCTTGGCGTGCTCAGCAGCGCGGTCTTCACCGGCAGCATGGCGGGCAACATGGTCGGTGGATTCCTGGCTGAGATCTACGGCTATCGCGCCGTGTTCTTCGTGGCCGGCGGCGTGCTGTTGCTGGCGACGTTTCTCACCCTGATCGGCGTTCGGGAGGAGTTCGAGCGGCACGCGTCGCGGAACGACTGGCGCAGCTTCAAGGTTGGCCTGGGCCGGGTCTCGGCGGCCTGGTCCATCCTGGTCTTGCTGGGGTTCATGGCGTTCTGCCGGCAGTTCGATCAGGCGATGTTCCCGCTGTTCGTGCAGGAGGTGAAAGGCACGCTCAAAGGCGCGGCACTCTGGACCGGGTCGCTGCACGCCATCGGCAGCGTGGCTGCACTGCTGGCCGGGATCATCCTCGGCTGGCTGGCGGACCGGATCGCGCCGTCCAGAATCGGCAAGTACTCCGCCCTTGTCGCCGGAATTCTGATGATCCCGCATGGATTGGCCAGCAGCTTCCTGCAGATGTCGATGGCACGCTTTGGCATCCTGTTCTGCGCCGGCGGACTCGATCCGGTGTTCCAAATCTGGCTGGCCAAGGCGACCCCCGAGAAAAACCGCGGCATTCTCTTCGGCTGGGCCTTGACGGCCAAATCCATCGGTTGGACGGTGGCGCCGCTGGTCAGCGCTTTTGCCGCCTCGGCGTTTGGACTGCGCTCCGTCTACTTTTTTGGGGCCGTGTTTTTCCTGCTGCTCATTCCCATGATCAGTCTCGTCGTCCGGCAAATGGGCGCAGGGAGCGACGCGAAGAGTGTGGAGTAGCCATGGCGACGAGCATCGCGGTCAGGGGCAATCCGCTACCCGCGAAAGCAATCTCTTACCGGTTCCGTTCTGGCGCCGGAGAGGTTATCTTCGTTCTCAGGGCCTGTGCGCGTGTTCTCTCTCTCATCTCAACGCACGGCACCCAAGAGGTGGACCATGACCGCGATTCCTGGAACGAGCACGGTGCCTCCCCGGCTGGGGATTCAGCTCTACACGGTCCGTGAGCTGACGGGTGACGCGACGTTCCGCACGAGGAGCTCAAATGACAACCCGTCGGGAAAACCTGCTGAAGATCTTCCGGCATGAGACGCCGGAATGGTTGCCGGTCGCCGGACACGTGGACCCGTTCAACCAGCCGAATCGCGACGGCATGGACCCGGCGTTGGCCGCCGCGCTGGGTGAAGTGAAATGGGGCGGCGAGGCGACGGTCACCTTCTCGCGGTACCTAGGCTTGGACATCATGGACTGGTTCGGCATGCCGACGGTGCGCGTCAAGCGCCGGAACGTGACGGTCGAGAGTGCTACGGAGGGCGACGTCACGACGCGCCGCTGGCACACGCCGCAAGGCGACCTGCGCGAAGTGATCCAGGTCTGCCGCGACAGCACGGGCGCTGTCTCCAGCAACTGGACTGAGCATCTGGTGAAAGGGCCGGAGGACCTGCCGGCGCTGGTCGCAAGTTTCGAGGATGAGGTTATCGAGGTCGACCCCGACGGGATCGGGCGCACGCGGCAGCGGCGGGAACTGATCGGCGACGACGGCCTGCTGCTGGGCACCATGGACGGCACGCCCCTCGGTCAGATGTACCGCGTCTATGCGGGCGTCGCGACACTGGCCTACCTCTGGGCCGATGCCCCGGACGCCTTGCGCGACTGCTTCACCGTCATGGAAACCAACTACCTGCAGCGCCTGGCGGTCGGTGTCCAGTCCGACATTGACGTTGTCGTCAGCGTGGATGACACCTCAACCACGGCCATCTCGCCGGCCATGTTCGAAGCCTGCAACCTGGCATTGACCGACGCACGGGCCGACGCGGCGCACACGGCCGGCAAGCTCTACTTCCATCACTCCTGCGGCCTGATCCGCGACCTCTTGCCGCTCTACCGGCGCACGCAGATGGACGCCGTGCACGCCTTCACTGTCCCGCCCATGGGCAACGTCACCGTGGAGGCGGGACGCAAGGCGCTCGGCGACCGGATCACCATCATTGCCGGCGAGAAGCAGCTTCCCGGCCCCATGGACGATCTCGCCGCCGTGCGTTCAAATATTCACCGGATGATCCGGGAGGCCGAGCCGTGGGACCACTTCATCGTGAACGTGGCCGCGTACCCGCACCGGACCATGGCACAGACCAAGTTCGTCGTCGATTGCTGTCGCGAGGTCGGCGGCGATCGGGGGCATTGTTGAACCGATTTCATCAGGAGATACCATGCAAGAGAACAACGGACTCTTGATTGGGTGGGCGAGTCGGGACATCACTCCGGACCGGCCCGTGAATCTGTGCGGCCAGTTTCACATGCGCATTTCGAAGGAGGTCCTGGATCCGGTGACGGCGACCGCCCTGAGCATCACCTCGGGGACGGAAGCGCTCGTCTGGGTGTCCTGCGACCTGGTGATCTTTCCGGCGGAGGCGTTGGCGCAGTGCCGTGAGAAACTGAAGCAACGACTTCCGGGCTTTTCGTCCGACACGCTCGTCATCAGCGTGACGCATACCCACACCGCTCCGGATGCGGTGGGGTTCTGGCACCCGCCCGTACCGCCAGGCGTCATGTCCCCGGCCGAGTACCGGGACTTTCTCTCCGACCGCATCGTGGATGCGGTCGTGGAAAGCTGGAACTCCCGCAAGCCCGGAGGCGTCAGTTGGGGGTATGGCAACGCGGTTGTCGGCCACAACCGCCGCGCGGTCTACTTTGACGATCTGTCGACACGGCCGGGGTTTACCGATCAGCCCGGGACGAAAACGGAAAAGAACGCCCGGATGTACGGCGACACGAAGGACCCGCAGTTCAGCGGCCTGGAGGGATACGTCGACCACGGCGTCAATCTGCTGTTCACTTTCGACGAGGACAAGCGCTTGACCGGCGCGGTGTTCAATCTGCCCTGCCCATCCCAGGAGACGGAGGGCATGGAGCAGATCTCCGCCGACTTCTGGCATGACACGCGGGTGGAACTCCGCAAACGCCACGGCGAGAAGCTGTTCCTCCTGCCGCAGTGCGCCCCGGCCGGCGACCTCTCCCCGCACCCCATGCTCAACAAGGCCGCCGAACAGCGGATGCTGAAGCTGAAGAACCGGACCTCCCGGCAGGAGATCGCCGAGCGTCTCGCGGCCGCGTTCGATGAGACCCTGCGCTGGGCCAAGAACGATATCCAGGCGGAGGTGCCGCTGAAACATGTCGTCCGCACCGTCCCGCTCGCGCGTCGGCTCATCTCCGAGGAGGAGTACCGCTATGCCAAAGCGGGGCTTGCCGCGCTGGAGCAGATCCCGCCGGCGTCCGGCGCCGACGCCGGGGCCGTGCTGAAGCAGGACAGCGTCTGCTTCGCCCGGAAGTACCGCTGCCGGCGAATCCTGCAACGGTATGAGCAGCAGAAGACGGATCCCGATCTGCCGGTGGAGCTGCATGTCATCCGGCTGGGTGACGTTGTCTTTGCCACCAATCCGTTCGAGCTGTTCCTCGACTTCGGCTTGAGGATAACCGGCCGCAGTCCTGCCGTTCAGACGTTTCTCGTCCAGTTGGCGGCCGGCGGCTGGGGCGGTTACCTGGCAACGGAAAAGGCGGTGGCAGGCGAGAGCTACAGCGCCTGCCTCTACTGCAACGAGGTCGGACCGCAGGGCGGCCAGCAGCTAGTGGAGGAAACGCTGAAAACCATGCACGAGCTGTGGAAGTAGATCCGACTCATGCGGATACGCACCGGCGGCGGAAGGTCGGCAGACGCAGGGGTTCGGACCGCTTGCTTCGGTGCGGCCAGCCCCTCGCGGACTTGGGCCTCGATCAGGCCGGGCCGGTGCCCCTGGAGAAAGCGCCGCAGCGCCTCGATCCATGCCTGCGAGCGGTGAATGCATGCTCGCCTTGGACGACGCGTAGGCTTGCGGAATCAAGACGGTGGCACTATGCTGATGCTGGCGCCAAGCAGGGACTTCTGACCGCCAAACCCACTGGGGCTGTCACGCGGAGGACGTCCCGGGATGGGCCCGCCGAGGAGAAGCCAAGATGGACCGGACCATTACCATGCACATTCCGCCGCCATGGCTCAAGGGCGTGCCCGACGAGGAGGCGACGCTGCAGGAAATCTTCCGGCTCGGTCTTCAGAGGTACAAGACCGAGAGGGCGCTGGCGGACTATCGTGACGGCAACGCGACGCTGGGGCGCGTTGCCGAACGGCATGGCCTGCGCAAGCGCGAGCTCATCCGGGAAGCCCGGGCTCGAGGCATCGATCCGGAGTTCTCCGATGCAACCGTGCGTGAGGAGTCGAATCGATGACGGGCACGCCGGTCGTCTCCAACGCCGGCCCGCTGATGGCCTTGGCAAAACTGAACCTGCTCCACTTGCTGAAACTCCTCTACGGCCGCGTCCGTTTCACTCCTGCCGTCTACTCGGAGACGGTTTGCGAAGGTGTACGTCAAGGCTACCCGGATGCGCACAGCCTGCGCCTCTTCCTGCGCCAGGAAGCCTGGACAGCCGAGGCGATACCGCGGATCCCCCGCGATCTGGCGTCTCTGCCGCTGGACCGGGGCGAGACGGAAAGCATCGCCCTGGCAGTCACCGTGAACGGGCTGCTCCTGATCGATGAGGAGCGAGGTCGGGCGGCAGCCCGGGGCCGTGGCATTCCCGTGCGGGGTACCTTGGGCATCCTCATCGAAGCGTACGACCGCCGTTTCCTCACGGCCGAACAACTGCGCTTCCACTTCGCGCAGATCGAGTCCGCAACCGACATCTGGATCAGCCCCGCACTCTGCCGGCGGGTGCTTGAGAAGGTGCTCGGCTAGTGCCCCCGGGCGCAAATAACGGCCTGTTGGCCGGGCAGATGGTCGATGAGAATCCGTCGGCAGGCTCTGAAGGCGATGCCGAACCATCGTCGAAGAGACTGCCGACGGATTATCGCGACCAGGTGCCCGCCCGCCAGGGTTGCCATAGTTCACAACTGTCGCATCTTGTCATAGCGGAGACGATTCGGACCGAACTTCCGTATGGACTCGGTTTCTCGACCAGGCGGCCCGCCCTTCGGGTTGCCATCTCTGGGCGCCCAGCCGCTCCGGGCCTTCCGAGACGTACGTTTCGGTACGCCTCGAAAGTCCCGAATCGTCTGGACATCCCAGATATGGCAAGCCAGCAGGCCGTTATTTGCGCCCGGGGGCACTAGGACGACTCAAGGCCGCCCGATGGCGTGCGACCAACCGCCGCAACGGATTCTTGCAGAGAGAGGGAGCCGCTAAGGCGGCTATTCTCTCACACCGCCACCGAAACCGTCTTGCCGCAGTCGGCTGACTGCTGCGCCGCGTCGAGTAGCGCCATGATTTCGACCGTGTCCTCGAAGGTCAGCGGCGCCACGCCGGTGCGGAAGAACTTCTCGATCTCGATCAACTGCAGCGTGTAGGCGCGGCCCATGTCCACCATGTGCGCCGCCGACTTGCCGCCGCCGCGCAGCGCGACGCCAAAGGGGCTGCCTTCGCACAACTCGACGACGCCGCGGCGGCCGTCAGCGTAGTGCGCGACGCACACCGCGCCCTTCGGGTCCTTCACCGCGGTCATGGTCACGGCGCCACGGCCCATGGCGCGCTCCAGCATCTCGAAAGCGTGCACGCCGTACCAGACGATCGAGCTGCCAACCGGGGCTTTGCCGAGCGGGCCAAACGTGGTCGCGTGGGTCGGCGCGGGCACCGCCTTGCACGCCTCGAGCAGGGCGGGCACGTATCGCAGGCTCGAACTGGACATCACCTTCAGCCCCTTCGACTTGGCCAGGGCGGCGATCTTCTTCCCGTTCGCGATCGTGTCGGCCAGCGGCTTGTCCAAGTAGATGGGCTTGCCGAGCGCGGCCGCCTTCTGGAAGTACTCCACATGGTACGCCGGATCGTTGATCTCGAGCATCACCGCGTCGCAGTTGGCGACCGTCTCCTCGAAGCTCTCCGTCACCTTCACACCCCAGCCTTCGAGGATCTTCTGCCGCCCGTCCAGCCCGGCCTTGTCCTGGAACGGCGTCTCGAAGCGCATGCAGACCGTGGCGCGCAACCCGGTGACGCGCTGGTCCGCCGGGCAATCGGGGGCCTGCATCCTCCTGATGAACTCCACGCTGTGACTGGTGTCGAGTCCCACAACCCCAACCTTGATCTCGCTTGACATTGTCGTCTCCTTGTCCCGCACGGGAAATTCCGCCCGTACTCCTGCTCGCCGTCCCAAACCCGTTACCCTGCGGGTCGACCGCCAGCATGGTGACCGAGCGTCAGCCTTCCAGTCCCAAACCGTGACAGGTGTTCAGTGTTCGGGGGGCAGGTGTCAGCAACGCGCATCCATCCGTCTCACGTGTCTCCCGTGATGAACCGAGGCGGGATCAACTGCTTGACCTCGTGCCGAGCCCCGGTGATCAGGTCGAGAATCTGTTCCATGGCCTTGCCCGCCAGCGAGGCGTCGTCCTGGATGAAACTCGTGACGGTCAGCCCCCAGACTTCGGGCGGCGACTCGTTGTCGAAGTCCGAGTAGAAGAGGTCCTTCTTCCACGCGAAGCCGCGCGCCTTGGCCCAGGCGATCACCGCGCCCGTGTTCACGCGACTGCCCGACACAAGGATCAGCGGCCGCTCCAGCGGCGCCGGAAACCTCGCCTCCAGCAGCGCGATCCTGCCGTCAAAATCGTCCGGCAACGCAAGAATTTCGTAGAAACGGCGCGCGGTCCGGCAGGCGTCGACAAACCCGTCCTCGCGCATGCCCCAGACTAGTGCCGTCGGGCGTAAATAACGGCCTGTTGGCCGGGCAGATGGTCGATGAGAATCCGTCGGCAGGCTCAGAAGGCGATGCCGAACCATCGTTGATGAG
>Ga0156402_1367_pt1 | contig 93812 bp, 55 predicted proteins | sample RifOxyA3_FD_108045 | JGI IMG/M metagenome (GOLD analysis project Ga0156402, IMG submission 108045) | Lentisphaerae bacterium RIFOXYA12_64_32 | reverse complement strand
GTCGCGCCGCCCGTGGCGGACTTGCCACCGCGCTCCATAGGGTGACGTCGCCGAGAACCTTAGTAGCATTGGGGGGCGGCCTGAGGACAGGCCGCCCCTACTTGGTGTGCGCGGAGGCGTGGCCTTTCGAGACGCGGCGCCGGATCTTGAAACAGCCCTGCGCTCCCCGCGGCAGTGGCGCGGGACCTCCGGGGCCGCAGCAGAGTGCTCGGGGCCGTCCCGGCCCGAGGGTCTCGGCCGGGGACCGGCCCGAGCACCCCGCTTCGGCCCGGGACGGTCCGAGCCACTGGCGCCCTGCTTCCCCAATCAGCGCAGGTGTCGATCGAACCAGTCGCGGGTCCGGCGCCACATTTCGTCGGACAGTATGTGGCCGGAGCCGTCTTCAATGTAGTATGAGAAGTTCTGCTTCGCGCCGGCCGCGGTGTACGCTCGGGTGATGGTCTTGACGGCCTGGCGGACTTCGCGGATCGGGCTGCCGCCGTCGAGCTCGCCGAAGTTCAGGTGCAGCGCGCGCGGGGCGATGAGCCCGGCCACGTCCGGGGTGTCGCCGTACTGGAGCCAGCCCGGAATGAAGTTCGGGAAGCAGTGCAGGATTTTGGTGCGGTGGATGGCCGCGTACGTGGGCAGGCAGCAGTTGCCGACCAGGCAGCGCAGGCGCTTCTCCCACGGCCCGACCAGGAACGTGTGCGTCGAACCCATGCTGTGCCCGTAGCAGCCGATCCGGTCGGCACGGACTTCGGGACGACTGACGAGGTAATCGACGGCACGCCGCATGTCCAGGATGTTCTTCCACGCCATGCACTTACCCGCGACCACGTAGCGCAGGAACTCGAACCGCTCGAAGTTGCCGGCCTCTAGTTTGCCTGCCGGGTCGCGCCGGTCCTCGAAACAGAGTGCATCGGGGCAGAGCACGACGTAGCCCTCGCGGGCGAGCGCGGCGCCGGTGTGGTGCATCGGGTCCCCCGCCAAGCCGGCTGGCTCGCTCTTGCCCAGGTGCCACTGGCCGGCGTGCTGGTGCCAAATGGCAATAGCCGGTGCCGGGCGCCGGGCGTCGACACTGTCTGGGACCAACAGCAGCGCCGGGACGCGGTCACCCGGTTCGGACTCGTACGATACGGCCTCGATGCGGTAACCGTCCTTGCGGATGAGATCGCCGTTGCGCCGTGGCTTGAGCGGGCCAGGCTTGGGCCAGGGACCGCCGAGGCAGGCGAGCAGTTTCTTCCGGAGTGTGGCTGGGGTCATGGGAGGGCTCCTTGGGGTGTGTAGGGGGAGGTGTCAGCGGCCGTAAACACGGATTATTGCTAAAGCAGGTTTTGATAATAGCTATAACGGAGATATATTCCAAACGTGAATAGACGAGCAATAGATCATTTGATGGACTGGTTTTCGCGTGGCGACCGTAAGCCGTTGCTGGTGCGAGGGGCTCGGCAAGTCGGAAAGACATGGGTGGTTCGAGAACTGGCACGCAGGCTAGGTGTACGTCTGATCGAAGTGAACTTTGAGTTGCGCCCCGAGGCCAAGGCGGCATTCCTATCCCTGCAACCTGCCGAGATTCTCAAGGCTCTTTCCTTTCTCGGATTTGCTCCGGTGGAACCAGGCACCAGCCTGTTGCTACTCGACGAGATTCAGGAATGCCCTCAGTCGATCGCAGCTCTGCGATATTTCTATGAAACCAGACCCGATCTTGCCGTGATCGGGACAGGCTCTTTGCTTGAATTTGCTTTGGAAGCCGAGAAATTTTCCATGCCTGTGGGGCGGGTCGAATTCTTCTGGCTCCATCCCATGACCTTTGAGGAATACCTGTGGGCCCGTGGCAACATGGCTCTTGCTGAATCATTGTCGACATTCAAAGTCCACGAAACCGTCTGGCCGGAGGCTGCCCACCAACAGGCCCTTGCCGAGTTGCGCAACTATCTGTTCTGCGGCGGCATGCCCCAGGCTTTGCTGCCAATGGCGGAAGGAAATGACGTTGCCGGCACCCGGCGCGCCCATCTTTCTATTCTGCAAAGCTACCGCCAAGACTTCTACAAGTATGCAGGTAAGATCAAGGCATCGATTGCGGAACACATGTTCCTGCGGGCCCCGGGTCTTGTCGGGGGACGTTTCAAATTTACCCACATTGATTCCGAGGCCCGTTCGTCCGATGTCAAACCTGCGGTTGTCGCCCTTGAGAAGGCCGGCGTGATCCGGCGGGTGTTTCACAGTTCTGGACAGGGATTGCCACTCGTAAGCGACTGCAACGAACGGATCGCCAAGCTGGTGATGGTGGATGTCGGACTGATGCACGCTTCACTGCAGATCGACGCCCAGTTGGTACAGGAACCCGACCTGTTGGCAATCCATCGGGGCGCCGTGGCGGAGCAATTTGTCGCGCAGGAACTCCTGGCGGCTACCCCCCATGGTCAAGAAGGACAACTTTACTTCTGGGTTCGCGAAGCGCTCAACAGTCAGGCCGAAGTGGATTTTCTGGTGCCAGCCGGGTCCCGAGTTCTGCCCATAGAGGTCAAGTCGGGAGCAACCGGTTCATTGAAAAGCCTCCACTCGTTTCTGGATTCCCACCCCGCGAGCCCAAGGGGACTCCGACTCTACACCGCCACGCCGATGAGCACGGATCGCGTGATGCACTTGCCGTTATACATGGCATGCAAGGCGCGAGACGTGAACTGAACCGCCCGTTGAATCCGCAGAACCATTGCCCTCGAAATCCCCATAGTTGGCAGAGAGATGAGTCGAGCACCGGAGGGGGTAGGCTCAAGGGTCCCGCGCCGCCACCATAACTTCTCGTAGCACGCCCGGCTACTCAAACCTGGCCATGGCCCAGGCGGCGTGGTCCGAGCTGATGCCGTCGCCGGCGTCGGTGACGTAAAGCCGGAGCTGGGTGGCGCCCTCGAGCGGGACGGCGACGTCGATCGGGTCGCCGCCGCTGGTCAGGACGCCGCTCTTGAACCGTTCCTGCCAGGCGCCGTCACCGGTCCGGGTGAGGACCTGGAACACGACCGAACCGCCGCCGGACCCGTCCTCGACGCCGATCAGGGCGCGGAAGCTCTTTTTCTGCGCGGCCTGGGCCGCGACGTCGTACACGACCTCGGCGTATCCGCCCTTGTCGGAGGTTTCGGTGTGGGTGATCAGGCCTTTCGGGTACTCGATGCCGCTCAGGCGCAGGACCGGCCCGGAGTAGCCGCGGTCGCGGATCAGGCCGCCGTGCGCGAACGCGCCGCCGGGCGGCAGGTGCGTGAAGTTCTGGACCGGCTGGATGTCGCTGAGGTAGACCGCATCGGGCTTGGGCGGCGGGGCAATGGTGAAGCGGCACACGCCGGCGACGCGGCGCGGGAGCAGGGCTTCGTCGCGCAGGACCGCCTCGATGCGGTGCGGCGTGGCCAGGCTTGGACGGAGTTGCTCGGGCGCGAGCAGGCTTTGCAGCGGCACGGTGACGACGAGGCTGCGCCCGTCGGCGGTCGGGACCACGGTCCGGGCTGTGTCCGGCAGCAGGGCGCCGTCGAGCCGGACCGAGAGGCTGCCTGCGTCGTAGGGTGCGTCGGCGCTGGCGGCGAACTCAAGCGACACCTGCGCGGGGACGGTATCGCCGAAGAACGTCTGTTTGGCGAACTCCGCACCGTCCGCGAGCGTGCGGGTGACCGAACCCGGCGCGGTCCCGGGCTGGAGCGACAGTCCCGCCGGCTTGTCGAGGACCAACCACCAGCCGGCCAGCGGCGCCTCGCCGTCGGGGACCACAAACGTGGCGCCGGATTCGGTCGGCGTCAGGGTTGCGGCGGACGGGAAGCGGCCCGACACGTCGCCGAGTACGGCGGTCCGGAACGGTTGCGCCGTGGCGGCGCGGAGCGTCACCTGCGTGCCTGGCGGCGCCTGGATGGACGCAGCGGCCCAGCCGCTGCGGTACGCGACGCTTAGGTTTGCCTCGGCCGACGCGGCCAGGAGTTCGGCGTTCTGCCACCGCAGCGACTTGCCGCCGATGAGCGCCGCACCGGTTAGCTGGCCGTCCCGGAGCCGAACCACGGCCAGGGCTGCGTCGCTCTGGAGCCCGTCGCTGTCGATCGGCAGGTCGGGGAGTCGCTCCAACACCAGATCCTCTTCGTTGCCGCGGCGAATGCGCAGTCCGCACACCACTCCATTGCGTTCGACCGGGGTACAGGCGACCCGGGCCTCGTCGCCCTTCTGGACCGGGAAGAGGCTGACCAGGAAGTGGGCATCCTGGGTTGTGCTGCCGGTCGTCAGGGTCCCGTGGTGGTTGACGTTGCCGGGGTGGCCGCAGGGCCAGGTTTCCGTCTCTAGTGCCAGGGCCTGCGGCGTGGCGAAATCCGCAACCAGGGTGGCGGACGGCGTGCGGGCGAGGACGCGGTTGCCTTCGAGCGCGAGTTCGCCGGCTGAGTTCAGGTTCCACTCCACCGCGGCGGGTGTTTTCAGCCGCAGGTTGTCGACGATGACGACGTGGTCGGGCCGCAGATACAGGGCGTGACGCGTGTAGTGCTCGGCCTCAGGGTAGGCCTTGGTGCCGTCGACGGCGGCATAGTCCACGGCGGGACTGGAGAAGAATCCGGCGACGGCCGCTTCGCAACGCGTGTCTTGGCCATTGATGGTGAGAGTGTTGTGCAACCGCGTGTTGGCCAGCGAGGTGTGGATCGGGTTCTCATAACTGATCATGCCGGGTTCCATGGCCAGGTTCTGGCCGAACGCTTCGAGGCTGAACGCGCACCGGTCGTGCTGGTCGTGCCCGGCGATGCGCGGTTGGCCGAGCAGCGTGAACAGCAGGTCGCCGTACTGGAAGCCCTCGCGCAGGAAGATGTAGCCGGCGCCGCGGAAGTGTCGGGCCGTGATCATGAGTGGGGTCTGGGCCGGCGTGGCGTGGTTCCACATGAACGCGGACAGTTCGTCGGGCGGACTGCCGGCCTGGGCCTGGAACCAGGCGCCGGTCGGGTCCTTCAGATACTTGGCAAAGAACGCCGCGACGGCCGGCGACGGCGCGCCGCCGCCGCCGTCACAGAAGAACACGCCGCGGAACGACGGCGACGCGTTGCTCTTCATGTGCACCAGCCAGTCCATGGCGAGCTTGACGTTGGTCGGGCAGCGCTGCAGCGTGCCGTCCGGGTCGCGGCAGGCGAGGGCTGCCAGGTAGCGCACGGCGGTGTTCCAAGTGTAGTGCCAGTAGCCGATGCCCTCGGTGGAGGCGCCGTCCTGCAGCGAGTAGGCTTCGACGCCCTGCCAGACCCACCCGGCGGTCTGCTCGCGCATGGCGCGCAGTTCGGGGTGGTTGCGCTCGAGTGCGAGCAGGGCGCAGCCGATCTCGGAGTCGAACACGACGCCCTGGTTCATCTTGAGAATGCCCGGGTTGCGGCGCAGCAGGTCGTAGGTCCACCACACGCCCTGGCGCAGCAGCGCATCCTCCACGGCGCGCCGCTCCGGATCGGAGAGTGCCGTGTAGGCCCAGTCGTAGGCGAGGGCGATGTCGTAGCTCAGTGCGGCCTCGGTGAACGTGTTGCCGTGTCCGCCCCAGCCGAGCGGGAACCGCGCAAAGATGCCCTCCACCCATTGATCGATGCGGGTCATGGTCAGCAGGCAGCGCCGGGCCATGTCGGCGTACTTCTTCTCGCCGGTGATGACGAACGCCAGGGCGCAGGTCTTGGCGCAGTCGGCGATGGGGCAGGTCTGCCAACCGGTGCGCGTGGTCACCCACATGCTGCCGGGGTACCAGGTGCCGGCGAAGTTCTCCGGGACGGTGGCCAGGTACTGGTCGGCGCGCTTCCGCACACTCTCGCCGAGCTTGGCCGCGGCGCCGTCGGTGAACAGCTTGCGGATGGCGGGCAGGTCGGCGCGGCCGAAGTAGATGCTGCCGGGCAGTCCGTCCTGCTCGAGCGTGCCGTTGAGCGGGACCGGTTCGAATGGCGGGATGGGCACGGGCGGGGAACCGAACGGCGTGTCCGGCTTGCGCAGCAGCAGCCACATGACGTTGCACTTGATCTGCCGGCCTTTTGACCCGCCGATGTCGTCGGGCGGTTCGCTGATGTCGAGCGTGACTTCCTCGAGGCGCTTGCCGCCCGGCGGCAGCGGGACCTGGATCTCGTCGAACTTCGACGTGCCCTTACGGAACGCGACCGGGGTACTGCGCTGCCCGTCGACCACGAGGTGGACGGAGAGGTAGCCCTCGGTGTCGTTGGAGACGCGGACCTCGAGCGTGCGGTACCCGGTGATGTCGGTGTCGAAGCGCCGGGTGTAGGCGCAGAGCTCGCGCGCTGCGGGGTTCTCCACGACCCACATCCAGCCCCAGCACCAGTAGCGGTCGAACCCGTACGTACCGGCCGCCGCCTTGAGCGTGTCGGGAGTCGGTTGCCAGAGGCCGAGCGTTTCGGCGCCCCAGTAGAGCCAGTCGATCAGCACTTCGTGGTCGTTGAGCTGGAACTGCGGCCAGTCGGTCGAGACCTCGATGCCGTCGAACACCAGCTCGGTCGGCTCGAACCCGTCGAGTGCCGGCGCGAACGTCAGGCCCTTGGCTGTGTGCCAGGCCGTGGTCGCGTCTTTGGCGGTGCTCGAGAACCGCGTCGCGGGCAGTTCCATGCGGTTCCAGCCCTGCCAGTCGACCTTGAACGTGAGGCTGAACGCGTCGCCGGCTTCAGGTGTGGCAACCGTCATCTTGACCTGTGCGAACGTGGCGGACTTCGCATGCACCCAGAGCCGCAGCGAGTGGTACGTGGCCAGGTCGACCGCCAGGTCTGAGCGCTGCAGCGGACCCTTGTCCGGATGCCAGCGCATCGCGGTGGCGCCGGTCTTGACGAGACTCGTTTCGGGCTCGGCCGCAGGTCCCCACACCGCGAGATCGCCCTCGATCGGGTCCAGCACGACAGTCTCGGCCCGGACGCAGGCGAGGAGGGCGAGCCAGACGAGTACAGTGCCTGGGAGGACGAGGCGTGCGAAGGTCATGAGATGTTCCCTTTCCCGTTTGACCGCGAGGGCGGTCGCCCATGGTTCGTCACGGCAAATATACGCGCCGATCTGAGGCGATCAACGGGGCGGGAAGCACTGCTGGGGGATGCGTCAGCGGCTCCCAGGCGGAATACCGCCCGATCATGTGCGGACGTTACTCGCTTCCGTCTGAGCGTTCTGGCAAAGTGGCGGGAGCGGCTCGCTCCCGCGGGCGCCGGAGCGAGCCGCTCCGGCCACTTTACCGCAGCCCGCGAGTAACATGGGAGTGCCCTCGGGCGGCGGACCGCCCGGTTGCCGGACGATTCGGACGGCCCCCGCGGGAAGCGGCGGGCTGGGCCCAGCGCAGCCATTCAGCCATCCAGGCCGAACGTTCCCGCAACGTCCATCTGGCACAGTCGCTGCTGGTCCTCACTCAGCTAGGGACTGCCTGCACCGATGGTGTACGGAGGCAGCAGTCGCAGGCTGACCTCGGTCGCGGTCGTGGAGTTCACCTTCGGGCGAGCAGGCATTGAGCCAATTCCTTCAGTTGCTCGTGGTGCTGGACCCGTGTCGTCCCCTCACGCCGCCAGCACCGCCAGCACGGCGTCGTAGGACGTCCGCTGCTCGCGTGAGGTAATTGCAGAAGTAGTCAGAATTCAGAAGTCAGTAGCCAGAATGATTGAAAGACACGCTGGATTTGTGCTTGAATCCCATTCTGAATTCTGTCTCCTGACTCCTGGATTCCCGCAGAACGGGCGTTTTGCAATCACCTCGCGTATCACCCAGTCGCCATCTCTTGCACTTCCCCCGCATTCGAAGTACCTTCTCCCTGGTGACCCGAAAAGCGAAGGTCCTTGTCAGTCCATCAAGCAACTCCGGTACAACAAGCCAGTCACGGTGCTATAGACCTTGGATGCCCGCGCCGCCTCGAAAGAGCCTGCCGACGGATTCTCATTGACCATCTGCCCGGCCAACAGGCCGTTACTTGCGCCCGGGGGCACTGCTATGGGGAGAACCGCGATGCGCCCAATGCTGACGACCGCGCTCGTCCCGCTGCTCGCAGGGCTGATCATGCCGTTGCCCGGGTTTGGCCAAGCCGCACCGGCGGCGGCTGCCGCCGGCCAGGGCAATCCGGCCGTCAGTCTGTTGAGGGACGACATCTCGCATTATGTCAGCTTCGACAAGGACTCGTTGTCGGCGGACATTGGCGACCTCGCCACCAAGGCCGAATCCAAGGACAAAGTCTTCCAGCCCGGCAAGTTCGGCAAGGCGCTCCTGATCCCGGGCGGCGGGACGTCGGGCAAGTCCCTGGTCGACTACACGTCTCCGGCGCATCCCTGGGCGAAGGGGGCGGGGGCGGTGTCCCTCTGGGTCGCCCCGGTGGCATGGACTTCCGTCGAGGATGTCGAGCAGCGCGGATTGATCGTGATGCTGAGGATGGCGTTCCAGACGGGCGGCTTCGGAATTATGGGAAATCCCGGTGCAGGCGGACATCCCGGCGAATGTGAAAAGACGGAAGATCTATGAAGATGCCAGAATCGTGTTGTTCAAGTACCATTACCCGCTCGACGGCTGGCCGGTCTGGGGCATGCCGCGGGCGTTGGCTTCCGCTCTGGGGTTTGATCCTGACAAGGCCGAGTGGGTCAATCGTTTTGTTCCAGTTTTTGATTTTCAGCCGCGGTCACTATGAGAATTTTCCGAACACGTCCGCGTCAGCCTGGGCATGTCGGGAATTGATATCGCGGGCGACCTCGATCGGAAAGTCAGCCGTGTGGCGTTGATGGTCGGCGGCTTTGGGGTGAGGTTGTGGTTGTCGGAGTTCGCCAGGCAGGCTGGCGCCGATGTGATGCTCGTCGGTGAGATGCTGGATTATACGGCGCGGGCCGCGCGGGAAGCGGACATAGCCGTGATCAAGGCCAGTCATTACGCCACGGAAAATCCGGCCGTGATCCACTTTGCCGAACATCTGCGGACGCTGGTGAAAGACGAACTCGAGGTGATTTACCTGCCATCCGGGGATTCCTGGGAGCATTTCGGGGGGGGGGAGCGGACTTCTGCGAGGGCTGAGAGCTCCGGCTGCAACACCCGGTTGAGTTAGGCGAGTCTTCAACGTGTCAACACAGAAGAAGTATCCACGCATGAGAAAGAAACTGCTCTCGGCCATTGTCCTCGCCTCGCTCGTGTCGGTCGGTTATTGCGCCGAAAAGGGGCTTGACGAACCATGGCAAAGCGAACTGATCCTGCCCGTGATAGCCAAGGATCGACAGCCTGCGGTGGATGGCGTGATCGAAGAGCGGGAATGGTCCGACGCCGCTGTGGTCATCGGCGCGTTCAAGGATGAGAGGAACCTCGACGGCAACGAGTACGCCGCATACATCGAGGCGACGGAGGACACGCTTTTCATAGGTTTAAGGACCATGACGGAGGACAACGCCGAACTGCGGGCGGGTGTTAAGCCCGAGGCGGGCGCCGACCAAATCAGAGCGTACTACGATGACTCGATCGAGGTGTGGATCGCCCCTGACAAGGATGGCGGCAGCGGCCGCTCCTACCAGATTCTCCTGAACTCGCTGGGCGCGCGGTACGATGTGCTCTACGATCCGGAGAACGCCACCGGGAAGAAGAAGGACGAGTCGGTGAGCCTCGACACGCGATACGCCGGCAAGGCCGAGGCCGGTTGTTGGCAGGCCGAGATCGCAATCCCGCTTTCCGAGGTCCAGGTGGCAATCGACAAGCCGTTTGGCTTCCGACTGGTTCGAACCCGCCACAACCCAACGAAGCCGGTGGACTGGACTCCGATCACCGGCGGGCCATTCACCGACGTCAAGACCATGGGAATCGTCCGCCTCGCAAGGATTGCCCCTGTCATTCGCCAAGTGAGCCTCCGGGGCAAGGACGGGGGTGGCGGTGACGTCCAGTTCGAGCTGAAGAACATCGGCGCCACCCCGATTGACGCCGCGGTCCAGGCCTATAGTCTCGCCGGAGAGGGTAACCAGGAGAAGAACGTGAAGACCCAGTGCGCCTTGGCGCCCGGCGAGACGAAGCGGATCGTCGTCGACGACAGCAAGGTTTTCGGGGTGTTCAAGAACTTCATCCGGGTGACATCCCCGGACGGGAAGGATACGTATTTTGCGCGGAAGTTCAACTGGCCCTGCGTCAGGAAAGACCCGTTGGAGCAAACAGGTCGCCCCGCCGCCTTCCCCTTGAAGTTCGCCTATTATCCGTCGTACGACAAGCTCCGAGCCAAGATCGACTTGCGGCGCATGGCAGGCAGGGAGAAGGCCACCGGGGTGTGGCTAAAGGTCAAGGATAAGGCGACGGGCAAGACGCTCTTCGAGTCGGGAATGCCTGCGCTAAAGGATTCGGTTGCCGAGGCGTGCTTTGACATCCCCCGGCTTCCCCAGGGCAGGTATCTCCTTGAGGCCAGTGTCGAGGGGGTTTCGGACAATGTGGCGGAGCGGGAGTTCGTCCGGAACATCTACGAGTGGGAGGGCAACACGCTGGGCGTGAGCGAGGAGGTCATCCCGCCGTACACGCCGCTGGTGTTGAAGGACAGGAGCGTGTCGGCGGTGTTGCGAACCTATTCGCTGGACGCCCTTGGGCTGCCGGAGCAGGTGATCAGCGAAGGCAAACCGCTGCTGGCCGCCCCGGTAAGCCTCGGCATCGTAGTGGACGGCCAGGCTCGGAAGATCGAGGTCACGAAGCCAATCCAGTTCACCACGGTGCGGCCCAACGAGATCAGGTACGTGTCCGGCTGGAAGGCCGGGCCGCTATCCGGCGCCATCTCGGGGTTCTTCGACTATGACGGAATGTTGAAACTCGAGCTGGCGTTCGCCATGGAAGGCGGCGCGACGCTCGACAAGATGGATTTGCTCATCCCGATGGCGCCGGGCATGGCGGAACTGATGCATGCCGTCTCCGACCGGTCGCGCTACAGCTACATCGGCAAGACCCCCGCCGGGGCAGGGACGGTCTGGAAGAGCGCCAGCCTCCCCCGCAACGACATGCCGGACAGTGACTATGTCGTGCCCAATCTACCGGGGACTTTCGTGCCATACGTGTGGCTTGGCAACGAGCGGCAGGGGCTGAGCTGGTTCGCCGACAACGACAAGGACTGGCTCTTCGACGACAGCAAATCGACGCACACGGTCATCCGCGACGTCACTGCGACGACGTTGAAGGTCGGTTCGTCAACTCGCGCGTTCTTGTTCGTGGAACGTGTATCCCGTCAGTAGTGGTAGCGCAGGGATGCAATCTCAAGCGTCGTATCGTCGGCACGGTAAACCATCCGGTCAGCGTCGTTGATCCGGCGGGACCACCATCCGGAAAGGTTTCCTTTCAACGGTTCGGGCTTGCCGATTCCGTCGTGCGGACTCCGCTGGCAGTCCTTGATGAGATCGTTTATGCGTTTCACGGTTTTCTTGTCCGTATTCTGCCAGTGAACAAAATCCTCCCAGCCGGCTGGGGTGAACTTAACGTTCCGCATCAAGCAGTTCCTTCATGCTTTTGCATACGAGGTCGCCCTGGTTGGCCGCATCCACGGATTCCTGCAGACGACGGGCGTTTTTCGGGCTTCGCAGCAGATAGATTGTCTCCGCCCAGCCCTCAAAGTCCTCCAGGCTCATCATGACAACGGACTCGTTTCGCTTACGGATGAGAACCGGTTCATGGTCTTGGCAAACCCGGTCGATGGTGCGCGCCAGATTGGCCCGTGCGGCTGTGTAAGTCATGGTGTTCATCAACGGTTCCTTTGCATGATTAGCGTACAGGAATACTGTACAACTTCTTGCCTCTCTTTTCAAGATCCACAAGTTCCACGCCCGTGAAGCGTCAGCGCCCCCCGGCCGGCGGACCGGCCGGTCATACCAAGGTGAAACTGGCCACGACGCGTCCAGAGCCCGCGAGGACGCGGGCGCTCCAAGAGTCGTGCGGTATCCGAACTGGAGCGCCCGCGTCCTCGCGGGCTCCGGGCCCCTTCAGTTTCATGGGAGTGTTGGGTGGAGGGTGGCACGTGCGAAGACAGGGACGGGGAACTACGAAAGGCGCGAACGGCCGCGAAAGGGGACAGGCCAGGGAGTGGCGGTGCGGATTCGGAAGCGGCCCGGCGATCCGTGGATGGCGGGCCCGACACGAGACGCCAGCGACCCCAGGGCTGTTTCAAGATCCGGCGCCGCGTCTCGAAAGGCCACGCCTCCGCGCACACCAAGTAGGGGCGGCCTGTCCTCAGGCCGCCCCCCCCGGCGTGGGGACACGCCGGGGGTACTCACCGCACGCGACGGTCACGGATCTTGAAACAGCCCTGCAGCGACCCCGGAAGAGCTTGCCCCCTGCCACCGAACTCCTTTCGCGCCTTTCGCGTGTTTCGTAGTTGCCCAATGATTGAGGCCAACACGCCCGCAACGGACGGAAGCGAGTGACACCCGCAGATGATCGGGCGGTATTCCCGCCCGGGAGCCGCCGACGCATTGCGCCACCGCGTAACTCGGACTTGCGAAATGGTGCGGCGGTGCGATAGTGCACTCCGGGCGCGGCGGGTCAGACGCCGCGTTTCTTGACGGCCAAGCGGGGTCACTGCTGACACGGGTGGACCGGACGAGGTCCCGAATGCGCACGGGTGATCGGCAAGATTCGCGACAAGGTTCTCGGCAAGGTTGAGGATTCAAGGTAGCACGGGATGGCGACTTGCGACTACTCGACCGAGGTCTGCATGGACCTCGAGCAGATCGTGCACGACTCGCGCCTGCTCATCCCGTACCGGCCCCGCCGTTACGAGCCCGGCTGGATCCTGAACGTCGAGATCACCGGTGTCGCGCCCGCGGTCAAGGGGCAGGCCGAGCTCGAACTGGAGCGGTTCGCTGGGGGCGGGTTTGCCGGCCAGGTCTACCGCGGTCGGTTGTTGCGTCTCGATCTTCCCGACGGGGTTACGATCCCGGGGCTGACCCCGGGCAACGTCTACGCCGTCAAGATTCTCATCCCGCCGTCGAATTTCTCACGGCGTTTCCGCGATGCGGTCTACTGGGTGGGGTTTCAGGGCCCATTCAGCTTGCAGGTGCACGAAGCGGCGTGCCGGTCCGGGCTCATCTGGCAGCGGCTGATCCGGCTCGCGGCCCGGCGCGCGCTGGGTGCCGCGGACGCGGTCAACGAGGCGTACGCGTCGTTCCACGACCCGATCATGCAGGCGTACGGTGAGATCACCGAGTGGGTGGACGGCCGGACGTGGCTGCTCGAGGCGGACACCGCACTGGGTCGGCGCCGGGCCTGGCGCACGATGGACCTGCGCGACACGCAGAGCCCGGAGTACGTGGCCAAGCGCCGGTTCATGGCCGCGTTCGTGCAACTGCTGCACGACATGGGCGGAGCGGAACTGGCGCGCCAGTACGAGTGGTGGACGCTGAAGAGCCAGCCCAATGTGCTCAAGCGCCGCGCCGCCGCCGCGGGGACGGCCGACGCCGGGTTGTGCGCCATCGATTTCCGGCCCGGCCTGGCGCTGCTGCCGTTCCTGCCCATGAGCCCGGCGGACGTGAAGCTGATCCTGGCCGGACTGTTCCGTCGCGGCGCGCTGGTGCAGTTTGACCGCTGCGACCTGCAGAAGTTGCGGCGGTTCGTCGCGGCGCATCCGGAGCTTGGCCCGGATGCCGCGCCGTTGCTCGACGAGCTGGAGGTGCTGGATCGCGGTTACCGTCGCGCGGTGCCGGACCTGGTGCGCCAGGGCTGGCGCCTGCCGTTCGACCGCGACCTGCGCCGGGACGTGCGCCAGGGCCTGGCGGCCGGTTACCGCGCCGCGGACCTGGCCGATGCGGAGTTCGCAACCCGGCTCGCGGACGGCGGGGCGCGGTTCGGCGCGTTCTACGCCCTGGGCGCGGTGCCGCTGCTGGGCCCGTTCCTGCGGCGCCTGTGGGGCAACAGCGCGTTCCGCGGGCACGCTTGGGCGACCATCACGGACGGCGACTACCGCCGCAGCGGCATGCGGGCCTGGGCGGCGCGGACGCTGATCGAGTGGCATCGCGCCGGCCGGACCGGCGCCGAGCGCTGCCGCTATCTCGCCGGCAACCCGACCGCGTTTCTGCTCGAGTTCATCCTGGTTTTCTGCGGGCCTGTGATGGCGCTGATGGCGGCGGTGCTGTTCGGGATCGGGCTGGGTTCGTGGGCCGGCCTGTGGCAGGTGGAGATCCTGCCGGCGCGTGTGCTGGTCATGTTGTGCGGCGTCATGGCCGTGACGGGGTTGCCGGCACTGCTGCCCGCGGCGCACCGCGTCCTGGGCGAACCGGCGTACGCCTGGCGGCAGGCGCGTGACTTCGTGCAGTTTCTCTACCGGTTCTGGACGAGTGCGGCGTTCCGTGAGCAGCACTTCCTCGACATGCTGGCCGCCGGCGAGAAGGATGGCATGCTCACGGCACGGGAACGTGAGAGCATTGCGTCCCGTGTGCGTGACCCGTTCATTGCCAAGTACTTGCGCTGTCTCGCGGTGCACTTTGCGACCCTGCCCGTGTCGGAGATCACGTATGTGACGGCCGGCGCGGTCTGCGCCGCCTGGGCCCTGGTTCGGGGCCATCCGTGGGAGAAGGCGGTGCTGGCGTTTGCCGCCACTGCCGGACTGCTGCAGCTCCTGCCGATTTCACCCGGATCGTTGTGCCGCGGCGTGTACGTGCTGTACCTGATGATCCGGGAGCGGAACCTGCGCGACTACCTGATTGCCGCGCCGATTTCATTTCTGCGCGTCATCGGGTACTTGGCGTTCCCACTGCAGATGACCACGACGTACCCGGAACTGGCGCGGTTTCTGGCCGGGCGCTGGGCGACCTCGGCCGTGCACGCGATCCCGGTGTTCGGCGAAAAGGGCGGCTGGCTCGAGCACGGCGTCTTCGATCTGACTTTCAACGTGCCGCAGGTCGTGGCGCGCTGGTGCAGGCCGCGGGTCGGGGGCATTCTCACGGCCTGGTTGGTCCTTGGCCTGGCCCTCGCCGGGTTCGCGTTCTGGCGCTGGCACTTCCCGCTGCACAGCAAGGCCGGGTTCAACGTGCTGCTGACGACCGTCAGCGTGTTCGTGCTGCCGCGCGTCCTGTTCCTGCCGCTGCTGTCCAGGAAGACGACCCCAGCCGGTAAGGTGTAGTGGGGCCGGTTGTTCGGCGCGTCCCGCGCCGAAACTGAGTGCGCGGGCCGGTCCTGTCCGGCGACATGTCCGCCAGAGCCAGAGCGACGGCGGAAGCTGCCTGGGCGAAAACGGATCCCCGGCCGAGATCCTCGGTCCGGGACGGACCCGAGGAACTCTGCTGCGGTCCCGGAGGTCCCGCGCCACTGCGGGTGCGCCCCTTTCCCGGTATATCTCCGCGGCTTTTGGCTTTGCCGGTTCGGTGTGTTATAATCTAAGTCTTACGCCGATTGCAGTGGTTGGCGTCAGTGGTCGCGGCAAACAACATCCGGAAGTCGGAGGATGGCGACGTGAAGAGTGCGTTCGATCGGGCCATGGAGCGATTTGGCGGCGAGGCGAGCAACTGCACGCCGGAGCAGAAGAAGCAACTGTCCGAGATCGATAAGCTGTACGACGCCAAGGTGGCGCAGGCGAAGTTCGAGGGTGAGCAGCGTCTCGCAAAGGCGGCGGACGACGCGGAGAAGCTCGAGCGGGTGCGCGACGAGATCGCCATTGAGATTGCGTCGTTCAACCGCAAGCGCGAGACGGAGAAGGAAAAGGTGCGGCAGAAGAAGTGAGTGGGTGTGGGAGTTTGGGAGTGTGGGCGTCGGACTTGCCGGAACTGTCCGACGCGTTCGACAGGTCCGAGCCGCTGTGCCGGAGTCTCGAACGCCGAATGTCGAATGCCGAACGGATACCGAACGAACACTGGACTTTGAACACCGCACGGGCGGTGTTGCGAGAGAGACAGACTGAGAGAGTGACGCGTGTTTGTTGACCGAGTCAAGATCAAAGTGCGCGGCGGCAACGGTGGCGATGGTTGCATCGCGTTCCGGCGCGAGAAATACGTGCCGCACGGCGGTCCGAGCGGCGGCGACGGCGGCCACGGCGGTTCGGTGATTTTGCGCGCCGTGACGGGGGAGCAGAGCTTGGTCACGCCGTACTTCAAGCCGCACTGGGAGGCGAAATCGGGCGAGCACGGGCGCGGCAAGGACCAGTACGGGGCGCGGGGGAAGGACATTGTTCTGGAGGTGCCGCTGGGCACGCTGGTCCGGGACGCCGAGACGGGCGAACAACTGGCGGACCTGGCGACGGAGAAGCAGGAGTTTGTTGCCGCGCGCGGCGGCAAGGGCGGGTTGGGCAACATTCACTTTTCCACGTCGACACGGCAGGCGCCCCGCATTTCGACGCCGGGCGAGAAGGGCGAGGAGCGGCGTCTGGAACTGGAGTTGAAGACGATTGCGGACGTCGGCCTGGTCGGGTATCCGAACGCGGGCAAGTCGTCGCTGCTGGCGGCGATTTCGGAAGCGCACCCGAAGATTGCGCCGTACCCGTTTACCACGTTGCACCCGGTCGTCGGGTGGGTGGCGTTTCCCGATTACCATCGTTACAGCGTGGCTGACATTCCGGGCCTGATCGACGGTGCGCACCAGAATGTGGGTCTGGGGCACGATTTCCTGCGCCACATCGAGCGGGCGCGGATCCTGGTGTATGTTCTGGACACGGCGGGGGTTGACGGGCGCCAGCCGTGGGACGATTTCGCGGCGTTGAAGCAGGAACTCGACCTGTACCGGGACGGGCTCAGTCGGCGCGCCATTCTCGTGGTGGCGAACAAGATCGACCTGGACACGGCGCAGGAAAATCTCGAGGAACTGAAGGCCAGGGTTGGCCTGCCGGTGATCGCGATCAGCGCCCTGGAAAAACAGGGCACGCAGGAGTTGGTGGAGACGCTCCGCGAACGGCTCGAGACGGCGGACGCTCCGCAGCCCGAGAGTTAAGGGGGCGTCGGATGAGCAGGCATCGCCTCGCAGCTTTCACCAACAGCATGTTGTTGCGTCGGGCGGCGACGTGCGTCGCGCTGTGGGCCCTGACGTTGGCCCTCACGGGGACGGGGCAGACGTTGCCGAACCTGGAGTTTGCCAGCTTGAACCTGGCTGGAAACCCTGGATTCGAAGCGTTGAACGAAGACGGCTGGCCGGCTGGGTGGTCCATGCCGGAGACGGCGTTCATGCTGTCCACGCTGTCCCCCCGGGATGGCCGTTTCTGCCTGCGGTGGACGAATTCCGACCCGGAGCATTACGTGCGCTGTGCGACCGGGCTCTCCCTGCAGGCGGGGAAGCGTTACGACCTCGAGGCATGGGTAGTGACCGAGGGTCTGGCCGGTGAGGGGGGCGGGGCAACGGTCAGGATCGAGTGGGTCGGCAAGGACGGGAAAGTGCTGGGGGGGGTGAATCCCGCGGGGCTCACGGGGACCAGCGACGGCTGGAAACGTCTCCGTATCACGACGGACCCGATCCCCAAGAACGTCGAGAGCGCAAGCCTGATCTGCGTGGTTCCCAAGGGCTGCACGGGCGCTGCCTTCTGGGACGATATCCTTGTACGCCCCTACTACCCGCCTCTGGTCACGGGGATGGTGACCGATGCTTACCAGCACACGACCGCGGGCGGGACGGTGCTGGTGAAGGCCGGCCTGAACCTGCCTGATTGGGAACTCGCGCCCGACACCGTGATCGCTGAACTTTCCGTGTTGGACAGCCGGGGCGGCGTGGTGTGCACGGCGCCCCCCGCCAAACTGGAGGCAACGGAGGTCGTGTTCTCCCTCGATACAGCGCCCTTGCCGGTGGGCGAGTTTCAGCTCAGTTGCGACGTCCGCAACCCGGACGGGACCAAGTCCGGGAAGGCTTCCTGCGGCCTGGTCCGTGTGACGGAGTTGCGGGAGCGGATGGTCCGCATTGACGGCTCCAACCGGCTCCTGGTCAGTGGAGAACCTTTCTTCCCGCTGGGCGTGTGGTGGAACGAGGTGAACCCCTGGCTACTGGAGACATACTGCAAGGGGCCATTCAACTGCATCGTCCTGCCCGGGTCTCGTCCGGCCGCGCAGTTCGACATGGTGGCGGCGCGCGGGTTGAAGATCATCTGCTCGTTGCAGGATTTCTATGCCGGCGGCAAGGACTGCCCGGCGGCCCTGCGCAGCGAGGCCGACGAGCAATCGGTCTTGGAGGCGGTTGTGACGGCGCTGAGGGACAAGCCGGCGGTGCTGGCCTGGCAGCTCGCGCACCAGCCGGCGCCTGAGCTGCTGCCCCGTGTTGCGGCGCACCGTGAGTGGGTGGAGAAACTCGACTCCAGCCGACCGTTGTGGGTGGTCGCCGGCCGTGCGGACGAGTTGCCTTTGTTCGTGTCGCAAGCCGACGTGTTGGGACTTGGGACCTATCCTGTTCCCCAAAGCCCCTGCGGCGATGTGCTCCGGGACACGCTTCTGGCGCTGAAGTCGGGCCTCGGCTGTCGCGCGGTGTGGATGCTCCCGCAGGCGTTCGACTGGGCTGCGTACAAGACAGACCCCAAAGAGAAGAAGAACTGTCGCGCGCCGACGTTGGAGGAGATGCGGTCGATGGCGTGGCAGAGCATTGCCGCCGGGGCGACGGGGCTGATCTTCTGGTCCTGGCAGGACCTGTGGAAAATGGATCGGACCGTGGCCGAGGGCGGGCAAGCCCTGAGCCGGGAGCCGTTTGCGGACCGCTGGCGCGACCTTTGCCAGGTGGCCGATGAGATACGTCGCTATGTTCCCGTCTTGACGTCGCTTGAGCCTTACATTGCACCGGACGAGGTGGACCTCTCTCCCGCCGTGGCGTTGCGATCCCACGGCAAGGACGGCCAGACGTATATCTTTGCCGTGAACAGTCGGAATGAACCCACAACCGGCCGGCTCCACTTCAAGGGCAACCCCACGGTTACGGTTGAATTCGGCAAGGCGGACCCACCCTCACGGCAAGGTCAGATCTACCTGAGCTTTGCCCCACTGGAGGTTAAGGTGTTGCGGCTGAGCGTCCCGCCATCAACGGCTGCCGCGGTTCTGCCGACGGCAATTGCGCCCGCGGACCAGCCGGTTCAGCAGTAACCGATCTGCGGCGAGAGCGGCGTCCGGCTCTCCATGAACGTGCCGCTGCCACGCGCAACGATTCGCCCCGCCGAGTCCAGCAGTTCCGCCTCCGCGACCAGCAGACGCCGTGACTGGTGCACCAAGCGCCCGCGTGCTTTCATCTCACCCTGGGAGACTGGGCGGGTGAAGTACACGGTGAACGAAACGGTCACCAGCAGCATGTCCTCGATCGCCGAACTGGCGGCGAAATAGGCGGCATCGTCGAGGGCCTTGAAGTACACCGCCCCGTGCACGGCCCGAGCGCAGTGGTGGAATTCCGGACGTACTTGGACAACCACCTCAGCCGTGCCGTCCCCCACCTTCATGCTGGCAGGAATGGTGCCGTTCATCGGTTCGGCGGCGGACATCCGTTCCAGCTTGCGGAAATGCTCGGAATTACTCATGGCATGAAATCCTCTCTACTCGCGGGTTCCCCGTCTGCTGTCCCTCGCGCGCGCGAGAGTACGACATGGGAGCGTGGTCATGGCTCGGGTTTCCCTGTTACTTAGCCGGTGCCCCGTATCGTGACTTGACCGTACGTCGCCCTTCCTTCCCCGTCGAGACACGCACGATCCCCGTCTGCGAGGCACTCAACGTAGAGGTTACTCGACACAGTACCGCTGCGGGGAGGCGCATGCAAGCGTGGCGTAGAGGTGTACGCTATGCGCAAAGGTGCGGAATGCAGGTGCAGGGTCTTCCCGCCGAACCGCGAGAGGGAACAAGCGGTTCTCCCAAATGCACTACTTGCCCCCGCGCGCGGTTCGGACAGAGGTCTGCCGTTCGCTGGCACTGGGGCAAGGGCGGCAGTGCCCCTTGACAAAGAGTCCTTTTGTCGATATATTCAGAATAGAATAACAAAATGACGATACTACGTAACAATATTGGAGGGAAACCGTGAAGGAAACCGGCACGGTACAGAGTGTAACCCGGGGATTGGAGATTCTCGAACGCGCTGCGGCCGCGGAGAGCGGTCTGACGCTGGCGGAACTGGCGGCTGCGTTGGGCGTGAGCCGGCCCACGGCGTTCAACCTGGCGAAGACGCTGGTCGTCCGGGGATATCTCGAGAAGGTGTCGCGGCCGGTTCACTATCGGCTCGGGCCGGCGATCGATGCGCTGGCGCGTCGGCGCCAGGAGCGGAACTGGCGTGCCGTTGCGGAGACGGAAGTGCTGCGCCTGGCTCGCCTGATGCCGGGGACGTTTGCGTTCGTTGCCGAACCGGTGGGTGGCGAGATTGAGGTGACGCTGCGTGTCGACCCGGCGCGGCCCGGGACGCTGGAGCGTCCGGGCGGGCGCATGCTGGTGCCGTACACCATGGCTCTGACGCTGTGCTTTCAGGCGTTCTGGTCGGTCTCGGACCGGGCATCCTACGAGGCGCGCTATCCGTTCGATGAATACGGTCGGGGTGTATGGGGTGACGAGGCGACGCTGGAGGCATTCCTGGGTGAGTGCCGTCGGGTAGGATACGTGGAGCGTGGCGCGCCGGGCCCGTATCGGTTGGCGGTGCCGGTCTCGGGCGCCGACGGTCGGGTCCTGGCGGTCATCGGTGTGAGCCGGCAACACGAGTCCGCCAAGGAACAGGCCCGGGTTTCACGCGCACTGATCAAGGAGTTGCAGAGTGCGGCACGGACCATCAGCGGGGCGACGTGAAACGGGCGGGGCAACACCGCGTTGGCTGAAACGCGTGGCCTGGGCGATGCGCCACAGCCAAAGCGGCGTCGACGCCCTGCGCGGCAGGGCTTTGCCGCCCCACTCCACAAGGTTTGCGCGAGTGCCTGCCACGTTGTGCAGGGCATGGAGGAACGACGGCGACGAGATTTGCGATTGACGACTACAAGCGAAAGAGGCGTGACCATGAAGAGCACAGTAACTTCGGTTCGGATTGTGGTTGACGCCGCCGCGGCGGTTCCGTACCGCACGGCGGCCAAGGCCCTGGCCGCGGATCTGCAGGGGACGGTTGAGACGCACGATCGGCCGTTGGCGGGCGCGCTGAACCTGGGCGGCCCGGCGTTCGCGCGAAGGGAGCCGGACGTCGAGGTGCTGCTCAAGCAGGTTCCGGCGGACCGGTCCTGGCACGCCTTGTATGAGATGGGCGACGGCGGTTGGGTGGTGACGGGTTCGACGTCGCGGGGCGGCGCGCACGCGGCGCTGCGCCTGCTGGACCTGCTGCGCGAGACGTCCCCCCGCACGGTGCCGCTGCGCGAGGTGCGGACGGCGCAGTTCCGGTCCATGGACATCGAGTTCGACGACTGGACGCACGGGTTCAACCGCATGGCGGACGGGTTCGACATCGCGCGGCACGCTCGGGACATTGTGCGGGTCGGCGGCACCTCGATGGAGGTGAACATGCTCGCCGACGTGGTGCCGGTGCAGGTGCGCGAGCGGCGCTGCTACGACGACAAGTATCAGTGGTGGGCGATCTACTCCGCGGCGCTGGACATGTTCGTCGAGTCGACGCTGAACCGCGGCACGTACGACGCGCGTCTGCTGGCGCGCAACCTGGCCAAGCTCAAGCAGTACCATGACATCGCCTTGTCGTGGGGGCTGACGCCCACGGTGCAGGCGTTTGAGCCGCGGGTGACCCCGGAGCGGTTTTTCGACAAGTACCCGGACCTGCGCGGCGCCCGGGTCGACTGCTCCGACTACTCGGCGGAAGCGGAGTTCGCCATGGACCCGGCGCACCCGATGGTGCAGCAGCACTACCGCGAGTTGATGGAGAACCTGCTGCGCGAAGCGCCGGGTATCGGCCGCATCTCGGTCTGGAGCCAGGACAGTTGCGCCGGGTTTCCGTGGGCGCGGCAGTTGTACGCCGGCCCGAACGGGCCGCGTTTGGCACGGAGGCGGCCGGTCCAGGACTCGGTCAGGGCGATGATGACCGCCCTGCTTGAGGGCGGGCGGAAGGTGAACCCTGACTTCCAGGCGACCATCTGCCTGGCCTGGTTCCGTGACGAGGGTACGACCGAACCGGACGAGATCGCCGGGATTCTCTCGGCCATTCCGAAGACGGTGAGTGCGAGTTTCACGGCCGGCCTGAGCGGCTCAGCCGGATCGCGGTTCTCGGGCGCACTGGACTTCTCGCGGGGCCGGAAGATCCGGTCGTTCGGCTGGGAACCGCAGTTCCAGGTCGAAGGCCTGAGCAACTGGTGGAAGCCGCTCGGGCCGATGCTCGGGGTGCCGCACCCGGTGTTGACCTTCGACATGCTCTGCAGTTTGCGGCGGGACGGCGAGGTGGAGCACCTGGTGCACCGCGGTGGGCTGCAGACCGAGGTGTTCGTGCCGCGCTACATCAACAACGAGGTGATTCGCGAGTTCAACTGCCGCGGTCCCGGGCTGGACATCCAAGCATTCCTGCGCGCTCGCGCCGCGGCCTGGACCGCGTCGCCGGGCGAAGCGGAAGCCTTGGTCGCGGCTTGGTGCCTGTGCGACGAGGCGGTCCGGCACGTCCGTCCGCTCGCGTGGACGCTGAACTTCGTGTCCGGCCGTACGCTGTGGCGGCGCCTGGTGCGTCCGCTCGTGCCGAACCAGGCGTTGCTCACGTGGGAGGACTGGCGCTACTACCGGCACCTGGAGTTCAACGTCGGTCCCACCGACCCGGCGTGGCTCGACCATTTCTACAAGGGCTGGGGCCGGATGGTCACGGACGAGAAAGCGCATGCCGCGTTGGCTGGGTTCGACCGCGATATCCTGCCGCGCCTGGACCGGGCGCTGGCGGCATTCGACGGTATAGCGCCACTCTCGGACACGGCGCGTGACGTGCGCGACCGGAGCCGGTGCCTGCGGTGCCTGCTGACCACGGACCGGAACCTGATCGAAGTGCAGGAGGCGACTCACGCCTGTCTCGGCGAGGACCGTGAAAACCCCGCGCGCAGTCCGCACGTGCGGCGTGTCCGGCGTTGCATCGACGCCGAGATCGCGAACACACAGGCGTTCAAAGACCTGGTCGAGACGTCGCCGTCACGGCTGATCCCGGTGACATCCGGGGAAGAGACGACCTACATGATCAAGGCGCCGCTGGCGCACTCGCTGGGGTGCAAGCTGGAGAGCATGGCGCGGCATCGCGACGATGCGCCCGGGCCGTGGTTCGAGGAGTTGCTGCAGCCGGGCGGCTGGACGAGCGACCTGCGCGCGCAGTTGGCGGCGGTTTCGGTTTGAGCGCGGGGCAAGAACCCCGGCAGCCGTCCGCATAGTCCGTTGGGTCCGTTCCCGCAGAGAGACACAGCATGCCGTGTCGCAAGGCTCGGCGAGGAGTTGGGTTACATGCAGACGACGATTAACGAAGTGCTGCACTGGCGTGACGTCAAAGACGAGGACTTCGCACACGACTTGGTCGACAGCGCGCCGCGATTGGCCCGGGCCTGGCGGGTGTGGGGCAAGGACCCGTCGCGCGCCAAGCAGCTTGTCGTGGCGCACTTCTGCGGGCGTCGCACGCCGCGCTGGCTGTTCGACTACCGGGACCGTGCCGCGGCGACGTTCGCAACACGCAACTACTTCTGGGGCGACAGCATCGGCCGCGACGACGCGGCCACGGTGCTGGATTTTCGCGTGCGCGACCCGAACCATCGCGGCGGTTACCACAACCTGGGCCCGGACATCGACTGGCGCCGCGGGCAGGCGCACCTGTACGGATCATCCGGCTGGCTGGTCCTGCACTTCTGGTACTGGGGCCTGTTCGCCGCGGCCGGTTACGCCATGACCCGCGATCCCCGCTACGCGGACGTGTTCACGAAATTCTGGCAACGGTGGCAGCAGGAGTATCCGTTCCACGTCGACCTGGCGGCGGTGCGCGGCGGCGGGTCGTTCAGTGCCGAGCATTCCTGCATGCGTGCCGGGCGGCGTCTGCTGGTGGCCACGGATGTGCTCTACTCCGGGCTGCTGGGGGCTCTGGATACCGACACGGCGTTCGACGTGCTGAAGTACGTCTGGTTCGTGAGCCGGCAGTACTTGCGTCTGCCGCAGACGTCATCGGGCCGGTTTGTGTACCACTTCGGGAACCACAACCTGTTCGACGCCGGGGCGACCCCGTACTGCCTGGGCCTGGCCTGGCCCGAGTTTCCGCATTCGCGGCAGTTGGTGGATATGGGCCGGGCGTGCATTCGCCGCCACATTCGCGGTTCCATTCACGCGGACGGCACGTCGGTGGAGCACAGTTCGCGCTACGCGTGGTACATCGCGAACATGTATGTCCAGGCGGTCGAGTTGGCGCGCGCGAACGGGGACCGTTTGTTGCTGCCTTACCAGGAACGGAAGCTGCGGCGGTTCCTGTGGGGACTGGTCGAGTTGTCCGCGCCCAACGGGCTGCTGATCCCGTACGGCGACTGCCAGCCGCCGCCCGACGGCCTGCAACTCAAGACGTACCGCGCGTTGTTTGACGATACCGCGACCGTGGAGCGCGCCGCAGAGATCGGCGTGCGGCTGGACACCGCGTACTGCCCGTTCAGCGTGAGGAAAGCGGATGCGCCGTCCGGGATGGTTCGTCGACCGTGGCATGTCTTCCGAGACAGCGGGATAGTTCTGGTTCGTGACGGGCACGGGCCTGAGGCGTCGGCACTGTGGCTCATCGCGGATCCGCGGTCGCGGACCGGGCACAGCCACTTGGACTTCACGTCGTTCCAACTCTGGATCCGGGGTGAGCCGCTGGTGCAGGACACGTCCGGGTACGGGTATCGCGTCGAGGCGGTCGTTCCCGAAGAGCGGGCCTTCTACTACAGTCCGTTCGGCCACAGCCTGTTGACGGTTGACGACGTTTCACCAGTACCCATGAGTCGGCTCGGCGACGTGCGCGGGTGGTGGGGCGGGCAGAACCCCGAGGCCACGGTGGAGCGCGTTGACGTCGCCGGAGTTACCGGGATCGCCGTCTGTCGTCACAACGCGTACCCGGGCGTGGTGGTGCGGCGGACGTTCCGGTTCGACCTGGCGGCGTGCTGGCTGGAGGTGGAGGACCGTGTGGCGCTGGGGCCGGCTGCGCGCGGAAAACACACATTCCGGCAGTTGTTCCATCTCGGGTTCGGGATGCGCCCGACAGTGTCGCGTTCAGGGGTTGCGGCGTGCGTGCGGGGTTCGCACGGACAGGCTCGCTTCGCGTGGAGTGCCGATGCGCCGGTCCGAGTGACGAGCACCCGCAGCGTCCACGCCGCACGGGCGGCGCGCGTGTTCGGCCTCCCAGTCCCTCGGATCCTGACCGCCGAGTCCGTGGCCAACGGGGGCGAGTTCGCCGTCACCTGCCGGATTACGTGGGATTGATGTTCCGTAATCGGCCAACCCAGAGAAGGCGGCGGAACCCCTGCCGTTGTGCGTCGCACGTCCCGCTTGAGTCGCTTCCACTAATCCCCTATATTGGCCTTGTCGGCTCGGTGACGCGAACCGCCGGTCATGTGGGGGTGACCCGGAGACGTGCGGAGTCCGCATCGTGCGATAGGAGGAGAATACCCGTGAGCTTTGATCTGACCCGATTGCCACCGCGGCCTGAAGAGAAGGACTGGGCCTTTGTCGATGAGCTGCGCACGGTGCCGTTTCACAGCAAGGTGGTGTGGGCGCCGCGCGCCGCGCGCCGGGGTGAGGCGCATTTCCCGGCGGGTGTGCGCCTGGCCCCGGCGTTTGACGATCCGCGCGGTGTCTTGCAGACGGCCTATGTTGACTTCCGTTTCTTTCTCCGGTGTGCGGGGCTGCGCAGCAACGGCGCGTACCGGATCGTCACGGCGCGTGCGCCGACATCGGTGCGCGAGGAGTATCGCGTCACCGTGTATCCGGACCGGTGCGAACTGACGGCGAACGACGCGGACGGGATCCGGCGCGGCCTGGTGTGGATCGAGGACGAGATGCTGCGTCGCGGCGGACCGTTCCTGCCGCTCGGCGAACTGACGCGGACGCCGCTGATCCGAACCCGGATCTCGCGCTGCTTCTACGGTCCGGTCAACCGCCCGCCGAAGTGCAAGGACGAGTTGGCCGACGATGTCGACTACTACCCGGACGAGTACCTGAACCGGCTGGCGCACGAAGGCTCGAACGTGCTGTGGATGACGATCCACTTCTTCCAGACCGTGCCGTCGAAGATCATCCCCGAGTACGGGCGGCATGCCGGGCCGCGGCTGGACAAGCTGCGGCGCACGGTCGAGAAGTGTGCGCGGTACGGGATTCGGATCTACCCGTTCTGCATTGAGCCGGCGGCGTTCACCTGGAACTACCCGGAAGTTGCGGCGGCTGCGGCGGCGCACCCGGACCTGAAAGGGCACAACAACGCGTTCTGCACCAGCACGGAGAAGGGCCGCGCCTATGTCGAGGAGGCGACGCGCACGCTGTTCAGCGAGGTGCCGGGGTTGGGCGGGCTGATCGTGATCCCGGTCGGCGAGCGGTTTACGCACTGCTATTCGGCGGGTATTCCGGACGGCGGGTCGTGGCCGGCGCGCAACACCTGTCCGCGCTGTTCGCTGCGGACTCCGCACGAGGTCCTCGCCGAGGTGCTGGCAACGTTGGCCAAAGGCATGCACGCGGTGAACCCCGAGGCGGAACTGGTGGCGTGGCCGTACGGTCAGTCGATCTGCTGGGGCAAGCCCAAGACCGCGGACGCGGCGGGGCACATGCCGCGCGAGATCATCCTGCAGCACAACTTCGAGACGGGCGGGCACAACGTGCAACTGGGCAAGCCGCGGCCGACCTGGGACTACTGGCTGTCGTACGTCGGGCCGAGTGACCTGTTCCGGGGCTGCGCCACGGCGGCGGTTGCGCACGGTACGCGCATGTCGGCCAAGCTGCAGGTCGGCTGCTCGCACGAGGTGGCCACCACGCAGGTGGTGCCGGCGCCCGGCCTGCTGTACCGCAAGTACCGCGCGATGCACGACCTGGGCGTAAGCTCAGCCATGCACTCCTGGTACTTTGGCACCTACCCGTCGTTGATGACCAAAGCCGCCAACGAGCTGTCGTTCGCGCCGTTTCCGAAGACGGAGAAAGCGTTCCTCCAGCACCTGGCGGGGCGCGACTGGGGCCGATTCACGCCGCAGGTCGTCACGGCGTGGGACTGGTTCCTGAAGGGCTACTCGCAGTACCCGACGGCGCACATCTTCGGCTACTTCGGCCCCATGCACGACGGCCCGGTCTGGCCGTTGCATCTTGAGCCGCGCCGCCGCCCGCCGGCGCCGACCTGGCAGGTCGGGTACCCGCCGAGCGGCGACTACATCGCCGAGTGCGTCACCAACGGGTTTACGCTCGAGGAGAAGCTGATCCTGTGCAAGCGCATGGCGTCGCGCTGGAACCAGGGCGTGCGGGTCCTCAAGAAGCTCCTGCCGCACGTCCAGGACCAACCGGAGCGCGTGAAGGACATCGGCATCGCCACGGCCTTGGGGCTGCAGTTCCGGAGCGGTTACAACATCCTGTACTTCTACGCCCTGCGTGAGGAGCTGGCGGAGGCGCGGCAGCCGGCTGTGCGGCGTCGCCTGCTGGCGCAGATGAAACGAATCGTTCGGGCGGAACTGGAGATCGACGCCGAACTGCTGCCCTTGGCGGAGGCGGATTCGCGGCTGGGCTTCCACTCGGAGGCGGAGGGGTACAAGTACTTCCCGGACCTGATCCGCTGGCGCATGGCGCAGTTGCGGGACCTGCTCGAGACGGAGTTCCCGGCGGTAGCGGCCAGGGCGGGGCTCGGCGAGCCGCTGTTCCCGGACTACACGGGCGAGAAGCCCGCCGGCGTCGCGCAGGTGGCGCGGGGGCTGAAACGCGCCCCGGCGCTGGACGGCAAGGCGGCGGGTGGCGCGTGGGCCAGGCTGCCCGAGGCGGAGTGCACGTACTGGGTGCAGCAGGTGCACAATATCGAACGGTGGAAGAAGTGCGGCTACGACTGGGCGGACCACAACCCGGTCCCCGGCTCGGATCGGCACGGTCGGGTCACCTTCTGGAAGGCTGGATATGACGCGCGCAACCTCTACATCGGCGTGCGCTGCACTCCGGGGACAACGGGCGGCGACGGTGCGGCGGCGTTCAGCGGCAACGGGATTCAGGTCTTGATCGAACCGTGCCGCACCGAACCGCGGATGATCTTCTCATTGGGGACGGACGGCTCAGGCAAATGCGTTAAGGACAACGGCTACATTCCGCATGGCAACGACCCCTGGAGCGTGTCGTCACAGATCAAGAACGGGGAGTGGACCGTGATCCTGACCATTCCGTTCCGCTGGCTCAGAAGGACCGGTGCGGCCAGAACAAAACCCATCCGGGTCAATGTGGTGCGAACGTTGCCGTTGCCGGGGAAGCCGGGGACCGGTATCTGCTCGTGGGCCGACGCGCAGCCGGCCAAGGGCCGCCTGGTCTGGGGTTTCCTGAATCCAGACAAGAACTTCGGCTGGCTGAAGTTCGGGGAGTGAGGGACGCGGGAGCGCGGGGCACAGGCCGAGGAGTTTGGTGTTCAGCGGCTCGCGGACGGCAACGCCCCCGGTGATCTCGGAGTGAAACTGGCGACGATGCACCAAGACCGCCTGAAGGCGGCACGACGAACTTGGCTGCCTGCGGAACGAGGCTTGTAGTACCGCGTTCACGCGGTCCGGGATCGAGTTCCACAGGAGTGTTCGGTGTTCAGTGGAGTTCCCCCCCGACACCCGACACTCGACCCACGACACGGGTTGTCGAGAAGCGATGGCGACGAGGATTGCGAGGAGCGATTTGGGGCAAGGAGTCTACGCCATGACACGCGACATCAAGGTGACCGTCGGGCCGGTTGGGGCGGACTTTGTCGGCAGCGATGACCTGATTGTCCAGGCGGCAATCGAGTACGTGGTGGCCAGGGGTGGCGGCACGGTGGAACTGCGGCCGGGCACGTACCGGCTGCAGAACTCGGTGCGGTTGCGCAGTCGCGTGCGCCTGGTCGGGGCAGGGGAGGGTACGGTGCTGATCAAAGAGCCATCCGTCACCGTGCCGCTGACGGAGGACACGGACTGGTATGACTGGCGCGTGACGGTGGCGGACGCCTCGGCGTTCCGCGTTGGCGGCGGCGTGATGCTGCAGTCGAAGTGCCCGCACTACGGGCAGCAGCAGACGGTCATCCACACCATCCGCGCCATCGAGGGGAACACACTGTGGCTGATGGCGCAGGCGCGCGGCGCGGACGGCGCGGCGCACACGGGCAACTTCTGGCTCGGGAAAGACGCGACCGCGTCGACCCTTTTCAGCCTGGTCACGGCCAACTGGGTCAGTGATTTCGCAGTTGCCAACTTGTGCATCGACGGCAATCGCGGTCGGAGCGCGTACCTGGACGGCAACTACGGCGCGGCCATGTACTTCCAGGACTGCGAGCGGGTGCACATCGACAGCGTGCACGTGGAACACATTGAGAGCGACGCGCTGAGTTTTCAGATTGTGCACGACCTGACGGTCGAGAACTGCGTCTTCGAGGACGTCGTCCAAGGCCTGCACCCGGGCAGCGGTTCGCAGCGGCCGGTAATGCGGAACAACGTGGTGCGGAACTGCAGCCTGCACGGGCTGGGTTGGTGCTGGGGTGTGAAGCACGGTCTCGCTGAAAAGAACACCATCGAAGACTGCAAGATCGGTATCAGCATCGGGCATCGCGACACGGACAACGTGATGCGGAACAACGTGGTGCGGCGCTGCCGCGAGAGCGGACTGGTGTTCCGCGGCGACCCGGCGCATCAGGCAGCGCATGACAACCTGATCGAAGACAACCGTTTCGAGGACATTGGCGCCCCCGACGCACCGGGGTACGGCATCGACATCAGCGCGCCGGTGCGCGGCACAGTCTTGCGGCGGAACCGCATCGTGTGCTCGCGGCCTGGCCTGACGAAGGCGGGCATCCGCATCGGGCCGCAGGTCGAACATCTCGTCCTGGACGGGAATGTGATCGAGGGTGCGAGTGCAACCGTGGAGGACCAGCGGAAACCATGAAACTGCGAACCTCAGACTGGAGCAAGCTGCGTCGTCCGGAGATTGAGGAGGCCGCGAAGGCCGGCGCCCTCGTCGTGCTGCCGTTGGGCACCACGGAGCAGCACGGCCTGCACCTGCCCATGGACGTGGATATCAACTGTGCACAGACCTTGGCGGTGCGCGCCGCGGAGCGGTTCACGGAACGCCCGGTGCTGGTCGCGCCGCCGCTCACCATCGGGTGTTCGCCGAGTTTCATGCCGTTCGCGGGAACGATCAGCCTGTCGATGGAGTTGGTGATGACGCTGGTGACGGAGGTCTGCCGCTGCGTCGCGGCGCACGGGTTCCGGCGCATCCTGGTCGTCAACGGCCACCTCGGTCACGCCGTGCCGCTGCAGGATGTCAGCCGACAACTTAGTTCGGAAAGCATTTTCATGAAACCGGTTACGTACTGGCTCCTGGTGCCGCAGGCGCTGCACGATTTCTTCGACGTGGACAAGGGCAACATCGGCCACGCCGGCGAGATCGAGACGTCGCTGCAACTGCACTTCCAGCCGGAGCATGCCGACATGACTCAGGCCGTGACCGTGCCCGGCGTCGGTGGCAACCCGGCCACGGCGACGGCGGAGAAAGGCCGGCGTCTGGCGGAAGTGACGGTCGAGGCACTGGTAAAGGAACTGCACGAACTGGCGCGGTGAACGGCGGAGGACCGCCGTGTCCAGGATGGTGGCGGAGGCGTTGAACACGGGCGTCCTCGCCCGTAGATTTTCCTTCTGGGGCGTGTGCAAGGCGATATGGGTTTGTGAACAAGGAGGTGCGGAGTGAGAGTGCGTTTGGCGAAGTATGCGGGGCTCATTCTGGTTGCGGTGTTCGCAGGGTTGATGGCGCGGGCGGCGGACGCGCCGGTGCCGCAGTTCCAGGCGGGCGATCGCGTCTGTTTCATTGGCGACAGCATCACGCATGGCGGGCGTTACACCTCGTTCATTCACATGTTCTATGCGACGCGGTTCCCGGAGCGTAAGTGGGAGTTCTTCAATGCGGGAGTGTCCGGCGATTCAGCCGGCGGCGCGGTGCGGCGGTTCGACTGGGACATTGCGCCGCACAAGCCGACGGTGGCGACCATTATGCTGGGCATGAACGACGTCGGGCGCGGGTTGTACGGCGAGGGCAAGACGGGCGAGCAGATCGAGAAGCAGCGCAAGAACTGCCTGGACGGGCACACCGCGAACATGAAGAAACTCGCCGAACTGCTGAAGCAAGCCGAGTGCCGGATGATCTTCATCACCCCGTCGATCTACGACCAGACCGGGCAGTTGAAGGCGGAGAACAACGCGGGCGTGAACGACGCGCTCGCCACGTGTGGGGACTACGCGCGCGGCCTGGCTCCGGAATTTGGCGGCACGGTGGTCGACTTCAACGGCCCGATGACCGAGATCAACGCTCGCGAGCAGGCCAAGGATGCGGTGTTTACGATCGTCGGTCAGGACCGCGTGCATCCGGGCGGTGTGGGGCACCTGATCATGGCGTACTTGTTCCTGACGTCGCAGCAGATGCCGCCGCTGGTGGCGCGGATTGCCGTGGACGCCAAGACCGCTGCCGTTGCGGACGCCGCAAACTGCACGGTCAGTGAAGTGAAGGGCGCGCCGGACGGAGTCGCGTTCGTGTGTGCCGAGAAGGCGTTGCCGTTCCCCGTGCCCGGGGACGCCGCGGGCGCGCTGAAGTTGGTGCCATTCATGGAGGACTTGAACCAGGAACTGCTGGTCGTTGCGAACCTCGCACCCGGCAACTACGACGTGCTGATCGACGATGCGGTTGTGGCCACCGCCGCCGCCGAACACCTCGCCAAGGGCCTCAACCTGGCCGGCAATGTCAAGACGCCGATGTACAAGCAGGCGCTCGAGGTGCAGAAGCACGAGAACAACCGGCATGGGATTCTGTCCGGGAAGTTGCGGTCTCTGGCCGCGGCGCGGCACTTTGCGCCGAAGGACGTCAACCCGGACGACTACGAGGCGATGAAGAAGGCGAAGGTGGAAGCGGTCGAGAAGCTGAAGGACAAGCCCAACTCCAACTATGCCTACTTCAAAGGCCAGACGGACATTTACGTCAACTTCAAGCCGAAGGAGGCGGAGTTGTACGCCGAGGTCGCGAAGGAAACCGACGAGATCTGGAAGCTCAACCAACCGGTGCCGCACCGGTTCGTGATCCGCATGGCGCAGGCCGCCGCGCCTGCAGCACCGGCGCCGGCGCCCGTGAAACCGTAGTACGCGCCTTGGGCGCGGTCGGTCTTCTGGGAGGCTGTAGGTAAACATGATCAGCCGGCGGAGTGTGCCCGCCAGGCGTGGAACGACAGTGGCGCGGGACCTCCGGGACCGCGGCAGGGTGCTCGGGGCCGTCCCGGCCCGAGGCCCTCGGCCGGGGACCGGCCGGCGCACCCCACTTCGGCGCGGGACGCGCCGAGCCACGGCGCGCCGTGTGACGCCTGGCCGGGGAGACCGGCATTCTTGCCCGCGCCGGTCACTCGTTTCACGGCAGGACCAGGACCTTGAACTCGCCGCGGGCGTAGTTCTTGGCGCTGGACGTGAACGTCCAGTCGCGGGTCTTGCCTTCGGAGTCGCCGAGCCCGACATCGTTGCTTGTGCCGCTGCCGAAGCGGTTGAAGCAGACGATGCTGTGCTTGTCCTGCCAGTTGTGGATCTGCATTGAGCCGTAGCCGGGCGAAGCATCGGTCCCCATCATGTCGCCGAAGTCGTAAACCGCGTCGTCGGCATTCTGCACTTTGGCGGCGTTCCCGGGCCCGTAGTTGCAGTCCCAGAATTCGATATTGCAGCCTTCCGCGAACTCGCCTGGCGTGACGCCCGGGGCGTTGCTTTTCACGGTCACGCCGGTGACATTGACCTGGAACCGCGCGCCGGCGGCCTTGGCCGGGACCCCGATTTTCCCGACTTCCGTCGTGAACGGGTCCATGGCGACGAATGCGTACGTCTCCTTGCCGGCCATATCCTGCAGGGCCATGAAGTAGGCGACCTTCTTGAAGGGGGCCTTGATGTCTGCGGAGTGGTCTTCGTCGTACACGAAGCGCGTGTTGCCGTCCGCCAACTGCGACGCGGTCGGGTCAAAGGCGTAGACCAGCTTGTAGGCCTTGGCTTCGTCCGGCAGGAGCTTGGCGAAGACGTCGAACTTCGGGATGCTGCCGAAGCGGAAGGGTGAGGCGGGCAGGCCTTCGGCATTCGCCAGGTTCACGCCGACCGGGTTGTTGGCCCAGGCGTAGTAGACCATGGCGGGTTGCGGGGCTTCCGGCGAACTGATCACCACGGTGTCGGTGCCCTCGATCACGGCGCTGGCGCGGACGCGAACGCCGGTCTGCCCGACGAGCGCGAACCCGACCAGGTCGCCGCCACCCTTGACGGCGAGCGGCGCGCCGCCGGTGTCGAACGTCACCCGCGCCGTACCGTCGCGGAATTCGCAGGCCTTGAACACCGGACCGCACCAGGCAAATCCCGTCTTGCCGTAGACGTTGTGCAGGGCGGCGCGGGCGAGGCGGTCGCCGACGTCCTGCTTGTTCTTCGGGTGGATATCCTTCTCATCGCCGATGTCCATGGTGATGGCCATGCCGGTGTTGGGCACCTCCTTGGCGGTGTTCATGAATGACTCGCGAATGTCCGCCCAGCCGGTTTCTTCAACGGGGTTCTGCCACGGCGCCATGAAGTTCGGGAGTTGCACGAAATAGAAGGCGAAGTCGTTGCCCCAGACGCGGCGCCAGGCGGTGATCATGCGTTCGAGTTGCATGCGGTACGCCTTGCCGCGCCCGGCGTTGCCCTCGCCCTGGTACCAGATCGCGCCGCGGATCGCAAATGGCGCCACCGGGTGGATCATGGCGTTGTACAGGTTCGCCGGGTAATTCGGGTCCTTGCGCGGTTGGATGGGCCCGCGCGGGCGCTTCGGTTCCTTGCCCTGCTTGCCGCCTTTGACCCACTCGTCCATGGCCTTCTTGTCCGTCTCGAACTCGGTCTTGGCTTTCTCGGGGTCATACTCCGCGTCGCGTTTGTCCCACGACGCCTTGCTCTGCTGCAGGACCGGGTCGTCCTTCTGGCTGTCCCACGGCGTCCAGGCTTCGATGCAGGTGCCGCCCCAGGACGAGTTGATCAGGCCGACGGGCACGCCCAGGTCCTGGTGCAGTTTGCGGCCGAAGAAGTACCCGGCCGCGGAGAATCCCCCGACGTTTTCCGGCGCGCACTCGACCCAGGCTGTCCGCGCTTTGCAGTCCGTCTGGGGCTCCTGGGCCGTGACGTTATGCACGGCGAACAGACGGATCTGCGGGTGCTTGGCCGCGGCGATCTCCTCTTGAGCATTGTTTGAGCTTCCGACGGTCATCGCCATGTTCGACTGGCCGCTGCAGAGCCAGACTTCGCCGATCAGTACATCCTTGAGCTCGATCGTGTTCTGCTCGCCCTGCACGGTGACCGTGAACGGGCCGCCGGCGGCGGGTGTCTTCAGTTCCACGCGCCAGGTGCTGTTGGCGGCCGCGGTCGCCGATGCCGTTGCGTCAGCGCCCCAGGCGCCCGTGACGCTGACCTTCTCGCCCGGGTTGGCCCAGCCCCAGACCGGGGCGTTGGTCTCGCGCTGCAGGACCATGTGGTCCGTGAAAACCGCCGGCAGTTTCACCTCTGCCCTGAGCCATGTCACCGTGCATGCGAACGCCAGTACCCACGCGAGTCGTCTCATGTCGTCGTCCTTTCGGTTCCAATCGCTCTTCGCAACCCTCGTCGCAATCGCTTCTCGATGCCCTGCAACGTGGCGGACACGGGATCGAGAATCGATTGCGATCACGATTGCGACCGCGATTACCTGTTTGTCGTTCCTCTATAGTGTCGAGTTTGACGCGACCGTTTGCGGTCATGTATGTCGCCGCCCCGCCACACGTGTGCCCTGCACAGACCCGCAAATCTAGGGTCTGGCCCCGAGGTGTTCAAGTCGCGCCTCCGCCCGGACATGGCTGTTTCAAGATCTGGCGCCGCGTCTCGGAAGGCCACGCCGCCGCGCGCACCAGGTAGGGGCGGCCTGTCCTCAGGCCGCCCCCCCGGCGTGGGGACACGCCGGGGGTACTCACCGCACGCGACAGTCACGAATCTTGAAACAGCCCTGCCGCCCGGGAGCCGCTGACGCATCACGCCGACGGGGCGGCGCGGGTGAGTGTGTTTGAGGAAAAGCGGCGCAGGGCGCTTGCGGAGACCGCAAGTGCACACTAGAATCCCTGTGTGGCTGAGACGGTTGCGGCGGATGGGGGCACGCGGGGATCGAGGCAGGTTCCCGATCATTCACTACCGTGTCGCCGCACTTGGGACGGAAGTGGACACGAGACGGCGCGCGGAACGCACACACAATGCGGAGGGACACGACATGAAGAAGGCGGGCATGGTGGCCGGACTGGTCTTGATGGGGCTCGCGTTGGGCTCGGTCGCAGGTGCGCAGTCGGGTGATGGGCGGGAGGCGGACCACGAGGCACTGCGGGCCTTGCGGGGCAAGGTCACGGCGGCGATCGAGAAGCAGGACATGAAGGCGCTGGTCGAGTGTATGGCGAGCAAATTCGTCGTGATCACCGTGGACCAGTCACGGCTGACCAGCGAAACGGAACTGACCAGCTATTTCGACAACATGTTCCGCGCGAAGGATTCCAAGGTTTCCGGCATGACGGTGGCCATTACGGCGGACGCTCTGACGCAGTTTACGGACGCGAACACCGGCTACTGCACCGGCACGAGCAAGGACACGTACACTCTCAAGCGTGGCGGGACCGCCACGTTCGACTCGCGCTGGACGGCGGTGCTGGTCAAGGAGAAAGGGGCCTGGAAAGTTGCCGCCGTTCACTGTGGCGTGAACTTCCTGGACAACCCGCTGTACTCGGTGAAGAAGGACGGGTTCTGGCGTCGGCTGGGGCGGGCCTTCGGCATCGGGACGTGACGCGATGCCCAGAGGCTCCTGCAGAAGTACTGCAAGAGCCGGGTGTCAGGTGTCAGGTGTCAGCGCGCCCCGGGCGGCGCACCGCCCGATCATACCAGTGTGAAACCGGCAACGACGCGCCCAGAGCCCGCGAGGCCGCGGGCGCTTCAGCCCAGATACCGCACGAACCCTGGAGCGCCCGCGGCCTCGCGGGCTCTGGGCGCCTTCAGTTTCATGGGAGGTGTCAGGAAGGAACACTCTGATATTGAATCGGTTGCGCATTCCTGACACCTGACACCCGAGCACTCATCCCGCAAGGCGCGGTTCTGCAAGAGGCTGTCCGGCGTAACGCGTACTCATGCTTCCGTTGTTCAAGCAATACCCTGGTCTGGCGTCGCGGTTTCCGCATCTGGCGTTGGGGCAGTTCCCGACACCCGTGGCGCGGTTGGCGCGGGTGGAGGCGGATGCCGGGTTGCGCGGGCTGTACATCAAGCGCGACGACCTGAGCGGCGCGTGTTACGGCGGGAACAAGGTCCGGAAGCTGGAGTTCCTGCTCGCGGCAGCCCATTGCGCCGGCGCCAGAGAGGTCATCACGTTCGGGTTTGCCGGTTCGAACCACGCCCTGGCGACGGCCATATACGCCGGGCAATTGGGGATGACCAGCATCTCCATGCTCCTGCCCCAGGTCAACGCCCACTACGTCCGGCGCAACCTGTTGGCCAGTCACGCGGTTCGCGCCGAACTGCGCCCGTGCGCGAATTGGCTGCACCTGATCCTGGCTACGATGCGCCGCGTTGTTCGCGGCATGTTGCGGAACGGAGTCGCGCCGCACGCTATCCCTGCCGGGGGATCCTGCCCGCTCGGCGTGATCGGTTATGTCAACGCGGCGTTCGAGTTGCGGGACCAGATCGCGGCGGGCGAGCTTCCCGAACCTGACGTGGTTTATGTCGCTATGGGGTCCATGGGGACGGCGGCGGGGTTGATGCTTGGGCTGAGGGCAGCGGGGCTCAAGAGCGAGGTGGTCCCGGTGCGCGTGATCGAGCGGGAGATGGCGCGTGCGCGAGGGCTGCGCCGGCTTCTGCGGCGCACGGCGCTGCTGTTGCACCAGGCGGACCCGGCCTTCCCGGAGTATGACGGTGCCGTGGCATCTGTGCCGATCAGAGACGACGCTCTGGGGCGTGGGTATGCGTGTTTCACGGAAGAGGGGCAGAGAGCTGCCGCTATCGTTCACGAAGAATGTGGGATCGTTCTGAACGGAGCATACACGGCCAAGGCGTTCGCGGCGCTTCTGGGGGACATGGAGCGGCAGGCCTTGCGCGACAAGACCGTCCTGTTCTGGAATACCTACAATTCCAGGGACCTGTCGTCTCTCACGGCCGACATCGACTACCACGCGTTGCCGGCGTCTTTCCACCGTTACTTCGAGCAAGAGGTCCAGCCACTGGACCAGAACGGTCTCGACCGCTGAGTGCCTCCCCGGGAACCGCATGTCTGTCAAGTTGCGATGCTGGTGTCCGTTGGGTACCGTGGATCGACGCTCTGAGGAAGTCGCGCAAGGCTCCAGCCTTGCAGTCCCGCGGCGGGTGCGAGTCCTGGCGCGGATCGGGGGTGTGGCAGCAAGGCTGGAGCCTTGCTGCCACTTCGCGGCACCCACGCAAGCGCGGCTGTCAACTATGCTCCATTGAGTTCAGCCCCGGCTCGGGCGATTCGTCGTTGGTAGGATCGGAACCCCAGGTACGACGCGACGACGAGGGGTTTGACCCACAGCGGCTTCACGAACAGGCGGCGCGACAGTGCGCTCCATGAGTACGCCCGGTGCCGGACCCGGTCGGTGCCGCGTGCCAGTTCTTCGGGCGTCATGCGCTGCGGGCGGAAGACCACGTTCTGGCCGTTGTAGAGGGTCCAGTCCCGGGTCAGAATGCGGTGTTCGCTCGCGAGCCGGTCAAAGACCGGGGTCCCGGGGAAAGGCGTGTAGACGCTGATCTGCGGCAGGTCGAACCGGCCCGTGGCGATGTGCTCGGCGGCCTCGTCGAACACGGATGTGTCGTCGGTGTCGAATCCGAACACGAAGCAGGCTTGGACGAGGATGCCGTGGTCGTGCAGGGCGTCCACCACGTGCGCGTAGGTCTTGCCGAGGTTGTGCGTCTTGCCGCAGGCGGCCAGGGCTTCGGGACGCGTAGACTCGAACCCCATCAGCAGGCCGCGGCAACCGCTCTTCGCCATCAGGCCGAGGAGTTCCGGATCGTCGACCACGTCGAGTGAGGCGCAACCGACCCACCACTTGCGGAGTGGGGCGAGTTCGGCGAAGAAGGCCTTGGCATGTTCGCGGTCCCCGATCAGGTTCGGGTCGAGGAAGAAAACGATCCGGCTTCGGATAGACCGGATTTCGGCAATGACGTCGCCGATGGGGCGGCGGATGTAGGCGGGGTGGAACCGGTGGCTGATGCAGAAGTCGCAGTGATTCGAGCAACCCCGGCTCATCTCCACGGTACCCCAGCCGATGTAGTCGCGGCGGTGGATGGCGGAGCGGTCCGGTGCGACGATCCATGCCGGGTCGAAGGGCTCGGCGTCCTCGTACACGCGCTGGTGTCGGTCGGCGGCGACGTCGCGGAGCAGTCGAGGCCAGGTCCGTTCCGCGTAACCGCGCACGACCGTGTCGGCGTGCTGCAAGCTTTCGTCGGTTTGCAGGGTCGGGTGTACACCGCCCAGCACCACGGTTGCGCCGCGGGCACGGAATCGGGCTGCGATCTGGTAGGCGCGAGTGGCGGTCCCGGTGATTGCCGTGATGCCGACCACGTCGGCTGGCGTGTCGAAGTTCACATCCTCCACCATTTCGTCCACGACACGGACCGTGGCGCCCAGTTCCGGCGGGACGAGGGCTTTCAGCGTTGGCATGGTGAGGGGGGCGTACCGCAGGCTGCGGCCGTAGATCCCGGTCGAGTGCCGTTGCAGGTAGTTTTGCGGGTGGATGAGGAGGATCTTCACGGTCGTGCCCTCTCCTGCGGTGGCACGTCGGCCCCGGCGCCGCGCCAGCGGCGGAAGGCGGTTCCGACGTCAACGGTGCTGCCCGTGTGGGCGGTCAGGAGACGTTCGATCCCCGAGAGGGCGGCAAGCTTGCGGATGGAGCGCCGCAGCGCGGTCCCGTCACGGTTGAAGCAGGCCCGGAAAGGGACCGCGTCGCCGTGCCGCAGGCCGAGCGTGTCGCCGGTGAACAGGAAGCGGCGGTCGACCAGGTAGGCGACCGACCCGGGTGTGTGGCCCGGCGCTGCAATGGCGTGGACGTCGACGCCTGCGGCCGTCAGGGTCTGGCCGTCGCGGACAGGGGTCAAGGGTTGTGCGGGTTTCCGCCGCCCGCCGAGGAACGATGGGCTTTCATGTTCGCTCACAAAGACTTGTGCGTTGGTGAACAGGTCCCGGCCCCGGGCGTGGTCCCAGTGCAGGTGGGTGAGGAACACGGCCGCGACGTTGCGCACGTCCAACCCGAGGAGTGCGAAGCCGTGGCGCACTCGAGTCGGGCGCCATCCGGCGTCGATGCAGACCAGGCCCGCGGGCGCCCTGAATACATACAGGTTTACGAATCCGTCCCGTACCGCCACGAGCCGGTCGCAGACCGGACCCGTATCGAGCAAGCCCGGGAAGAACCAGTTTCGGATCATTGGGGGCTGACCACCTTGCCCACGCGTTGCGCCAGTCGCACCATCGAGCCCAGATAGAGTTGGACCGCGATGGCGCCGCGGGGGCAGGACTCCATGCAGCAGAAGCAGACGATGCACTCTTTCGGGTTGACGGCAGGGTAGCCGCTTCGCGGTTGTGTGGCGATGGCGTGGCGGGGGCAGACGCCGGCGCAGATGCCGCACTTCACGCACTGGCGCTCCTGGATCCTCGGGCGCAGTTGGAACAGACGTGTCGTGACTCGGAACATGGGCTCGGGAATGTAGCGCAGGTAGCGGGCCAGCGACGGCTTCATGCGTGTCGCGTTCAACTGCGGCACGCCAGTGCCGGTGCACTCGATACGGGACAGGTCCATTTCGCCCAGGCCACGGGCCGCAGCCAGCCGGATCATGGGCACGGATGCGGGTGGAATCCGCAACGGTGCGCAGGCGACCGCGTCCAGTGCGACCGCGTCACGACTGGCCAACAGCACGCCCAGCGGCCGCGGGCGTCCGTTGGCGGGGCCGAGGCCTTCCATGACGGTGACCGCATCCACGATGCTGACGTGCGGCCTGAGGGCGGCAAACACACCGACCAGGAACGTGCTCATGGTCAGCGGCGACGGGTACTTTGCGTGGAACTTGGACTTGGCCAGTCCGCTGGTGATTCCGAACACGTTCTTCAGCGCACACGTCATGGTCGTCAACGAATGGGTCTTGAGCTTGGGCAGGGAGATGACCACATCCACCTGGGTGAACCACTCAGGGACGGCGAGCAGGTCGTCGCCGCACGGGACGGGTGTCTGTTTCGTGTCCCAGGACTTCAGTTCTGCCGGCGTTCCCTCCACCGCCGTGGTCATGTCCGTGCGCGACCACAGGTCTTTCTCGGCGTGCAAGCCGGCCGGACTGTCGCCAACCCAGATCCGTGCGGCGCCAGCCTTCACGCACATCCGGATCATCTGCCGAACCAACTCCGGGTGCGTGGTGACGGCCTCCTCGGGGCGCCGCGGACACAGCAGGTTGGGTTTGATCAGGACCGTCTGGCCAGGTTTGACGAGTGTCTCCAGCCCGCCGAGTGCGTCGAGCACTTCGGTCAGTGCGGCCTCTACGGCGTCGGGCGAGTACGAGGGGCAGGCGGCAACCACGACGCGGCTACCGCCGGAATTCGAGAGCGGCGCCGGCGCGGTTGTCGCCGTCGCGGCGTGATCTGGCGTGTCGGTGTTGGACATCCGGCCAATATACGCAGCATGCCCCGGGCCGCAACCGAAGTGGCGACGCCCTCACGCGGACGGACATCGGGAACGGCGCCGTTCGTAGTGGTGTCGCAGCCCCGGCGGTAGTCCGCCGGGCAAGACACCATCCCCGCGCCGTGCCGCCGCAACACGCCAGATGGGCTCTTGACGCTCCACTTCGTTGCGCGCGCTGCGAGCCCACTACGAACGGGCGTATCCTGGCGCCCACGGCGCCGCTTGTTTTCTCTGTGGATTTGCCCGCACAGGTCGATAGATTATGGCTCGCGTGCCGCCGGGATTGCCATCCACCCTATGGAGGACCGACAATGAGCGAGGGTCAGCAGATGCAGGAACCGTTGGCGCCGGAGGCCCGGCCCGATTCGCCATCGCTTGAGACCGCGCTGCACTCGTTCGGATGGTCACCGCGGCAGTGCCTGCTTCTGGTGGCGTTCAATCTGCTGCCCCTGGCGCACGTTGTGGTCGTGGCCGCGATCGCGCTTGTGCCGTGGGCTGGTTGGCCGTGGCGCGCCCTGGTCTGTCTGGCGGGTCTCTACGTGGCGCCGCCGCTGGTTGCCAGGGTGGTGCGGTTCTGGCTGCCGATCCGGCACGGGTGGATCCCCATCGGGTCGCGCGATTACTTCGTTTGGTGGTTCCAACTGAACCTGCAGGTGCTCTTCTGCCGTTTCCCGGCGCTTGAAGAATGCCTGCGCCTGGTCCCGAAGCTCTACAGCGCCTGGCTGCGGCTGTGGGGGTCGCGCATCGGGCGGTACGTGTACTGGGCCCCTGGGGTCTGCATTTACGACCGCTCCTTTCTGGACGTGGGCGACGCCGTGGTTTTCGGGGCCAACGTGCGCCTGACCCCACACGTGGTGGCGCGCAACGCGCAGGGCGACATGCAGCTGGCCCTGGCGCCGATCCAGATTGGCGATCGCGTCATGGTCGGCGCGCATTCGGTGCTGACCGCCGGGACTCGGATCGCCGCGGGCGAATGCACGAGGGCGTGTCTGCTGACCTCACCGTTCAGCGAGTGGGCCGAGGGACGCAGGCGCAAGCCGGACGCAGCATGAACTACGACATCCACGTGCACCTGGCTGGCACCGACCGGGCGCGGAACGGCAACTACGTCGGCCCCAAGGTGAGCCCGGGGTTCCGGTATCTTCTGCACCGGTTGGGCTTGACCTTGGACGCGTTGCGGGCGCCGGGCGCGGACGAGCGGTTCCGAGACTTGCTGCTGGAATGGGTGGACACGAGCAGTCTGGACCGCGTCGCCATCCTGGCCTTGGATGGGGTCTACCGGCGTGACGGGAGCTTCGATGACGGGAACACGCGCCTGATGACCGGCAACGACTACGTGGCATCGTTGCTTGGCCGGCACCCACGCGTGTTGTTTGGCGCCAGCGTCCACCCCTTTCGCCGGGACGCCCTTGCCGAACTCGACCGGGTGGCTGAGCGCGGCGCGTGTCTGGTGAAATGGATCCCGTCCGGCCAGAACATCCAGCCGGACGATCCGCTCTGCTTCCCGTTCTACGACGCCTTGGTCCGGCACGGTTTGCCGCTCCTGAGCCACGCCGGCAAGGAGCACACCCTGTCCGGGTTTCCGACCACGTTGAACGATCCGCGGCGTCTGAAGCCGGCGCTGGACCGCGGCGTCACGGTGATTGCCGCCCATTGCGGCACGCGTCTGTTCCTGCACGATCCCTCGCACTTCCGGGCATGGTGCGCCATGGCCCTGGAGTACGAACGGTTCTACGGCGACATCAGCGCCTTCGCCGTCATCACGCGGTGCCGCGCCCTGACGCGACTGCAGCAAACGCCGCAACTCCTGCGCAAGATCGTGTACGGCTCGGATTTCCCGGCCCCGGTGCAGGTCTGGAGTTTCGTGCACCGGCTCGGACTGAGACGGACGCGGGAACTGGCCGCGGTCAGAAATCCGTTGGAGCGTGCGTTCCGCACGTTCCGATGTCTCGACCTGCCGTCCGAGGTGTTTTCCCGGGCCGGGGAGTTGCTGCGCCTGCCGCGAGACGGTACGGTTGCGGGCGAATGCGACCGCGGAGTGACCGTGGCGTCCGCGACCTGAAAAAGGGGCGGCGAACCCATGCGATTGCGAGTACGACAGAAAGCGACCTGTGCTGTAACCCGACCCCACCGGCACAAGGCCGGTGGGGTCGCCAAGACGTCCTTGTTGCACATCTCGACCGAAGGACGGGGAGGCCAACATGAAACCGCTCGCCTGGCGTCTCCCCTGGCGTGAGGGGACGGTCCCGCACGCGGTCCTGGACATCTGCCGCGGCTGCAATATCACGTGCCGCGCCTGCTACAACGCGGCGCCGGCGGAGTTCCGGCCCCTGCAGGACATCGAGGCCGATCTGGACCGGATGCTCGCGTTGCGCCGCCTCAGTTCCGTCACCATCGTGGGCGGCGAGGTGACGCTGCACCCGGACCTGTGCGGGATTGTGAGCCGGGTCAAGCAACGCGGCCTGGGCGCGGAAGTGTGCACCAACGGCGTACTGCTGGACGCGCCGTACGCGGCGCGTCTGAAGGCGGCCGGCGCCGACATCATCTATGTGCACATCGAATCTGGCCAGGAACGGCCCGACCTCCCCAAGAGTGCGTCCCCCGCCGCGGTGCGGGCGCTGATCGAGGCGAAGGCCGACCTGCTGCACGCCCAGGGGCTGGACGCCGGGTTGCTGGTGACGGTCTTTTCCGAGACGTCCGCGGAGATTGTCGAGGCCATGCGGGTGACGCTCGAGTCGCCGCACATCAACTACCTGCTCATCACTTTGTACCGGGACACGGGCGCGATCGCGTCAGTGACCGGCTCGCTGGCCGGCGGGCTGCGCGGCCGGATGTCGCGGCCGGCAGTCGGGCAGCCCGACCCGGTCGAGGGGGTGACCCGGACCGCCGACCTGGTCAGCCGGGAACTCGGCCTGCAGCCGTTCGCGTATGTCGGGTCGAACGCCGATGCCGGCAATCCGCGCTGGTTGTCCTACCTGGTCGGCACCGCGCGCCGGCGTGACGCGACGTTGGTGCAGCACTGCCTGCGGGCGAGCCTGTTCGAGCGCGCGTTTCTCTGGTTGTCGCTGCGACTGTCCGGGCGTTACCCCATGTACCAGGCCCAGGACCCGCGGCGTTTCCGCGTCCAGTTGCTGGCCAACGCCCTGACGGGCGGGCGGTTGCGCGGCAACCTGGGGTTTCTGGCCGCATCGCGGCACGACCGGGCCGGTCTGCGCGCCAAGCGGCTTCTGTTCCAGAACCCGGCCTTTGTCGCCGCGGACGGGCGAGTCGTCCACTGCAGTCCCTGCGCGGATGCGGTCCTGAAGGAGGGCCGACTCGTTCCGGTCTGCATCTGCGACCGGGTGGCCCTCGGCAGTGGTTCGGCGTGAGAGGGAGATGGCAGCGTCAGCGAAACGTGGCGACAGCCACCCCGGACGGCTCGGGGGCATACCTATCAAGCTGACGGCGGCGGCGGCTGTGGATATGGCGTGCCGACGCTCTGAGGAAGTAGAGCAAGGCTGGAGCGATGCTGCCACTTTGCGCGACACCATCTTGCGATACGTGCGCCAGCCGCCCGCCTGTGACGATTTTGGAAGGTGAGTGCATGAAGATCAGCTTCATCCGTCCCGCCATGATGGGCGGCAAGGCCGGCGATGCCATGGAGCCGCGCGTGTTCGGGATCTTGGCCGCACTCACGCCTGCCGGGGTCGAGTGCGTGCTGCACGACGAGCGGGTCGCGCCGGTGCCGCTTGACGAACCGACGGATCTGGCGGCGCTCACAGTGGACACGTTCAGCGCGCGGCGCGCTTACCAGTTGGCAGTCGAGTACCACCGGCGCGGCGTCCCCGTCGTGATGGGCGGGCCCCATCCGACGTTGCTGCCCGAGGAAGCCTTGTGTTTCGCATCGTCCGTCGTGATCGGCGATGCCGAGGGGGCGTGGCCGAAGGTCGTGGAGGATGCCCAGGCTGGGCGGTTGCAGCGGCGCTACGAGAACCGCTTCCCGTCCCTGGCGGACAGCCGTGTGGACCGCCGGTTGTTCGGGGCCCGGGACTATTGTCCGATCGCGCTTGTGGAGTTCGGGCGCGGCTGCCCGCATGCCTGCGACTTCTGCTCGGTTCACGCCGTGTACGGCAGCGGCATCCGGCAGCGTCCGGTCGCCGACGTTGTCGCGGAGTTGGCCGGCCTGGACGGACGGCACGTGCTGTTCACGGACGACAACCTGCTCGGGGGTGCGCGCGCGGTCGGCGAGCTGCTGGCGGCGCTGCGGTCATTGCGCCGCCGTTGGTCGTGCCAGGCGAGTCTCGAGGTCGCCACGGACGCGCGCACTCTCGAAGCGATGGCCGCGAGTGGCTGTGTGGCGGTCACCGTGGGGTTCGAGTCGCTGGTACCCGAAAACCTTGAGCAGATGAACAAGGCGTGGAACACCCGGCATGGCCGGTTCGCGGACCTGGTGGCGCGGTTTCGCGACCACGGGATCATGGTGTACGGGATGTTCATCTTCGGGTATGACTACGACACTCCCGACGTGTTCCACAGGACCGTGGAGTTCGCGGTCGAGGCCAAGCTCTTTCTGGCAAGCTTCGGACCGCTGGCGCCCACGCCGGGAACTGGGCTGTACGAACGGCTGAGGCAGGAGAAACGACTCGTTCATCCGCGCTGGTGGCTGGACCCCCGTTACCGGTACGGCGACGCGCTCTTCCATCCGCGACAAATGACCGCGGAGCAACTGGCCGAGGGCTGCTATCGGGCGCGCATGCAGTTCAACAGCGTCGGGAATACGCTGCGACGGGCCCTGGACTGGCGCGCCAACGCCGGGTCGCCGGCCAAGCTGGGGGTGTACGTGGCCGGGAACCTGATCGCCCGGCGCGAGATCGGGCGCAAGCAGGGGCAGCCGTTAGGTACCGGCGAACCGCTCGAGACTGTGTTTGGGGAACTGCCGGCATGCGATTGACCTTGGTCAAACCGAACCTCGGGCGTATGGAGCACTCGCTCTATGTGGACGAGGGGCGTATGGAACCCCTGCAGCTGGGAGTGCTGGCCGGCATCACGCCGCCAGGTGTGGAAATATCCCTGTGCGACGACCGCTGCGAGGAGATTGACTACGACGCGCCGGCCGACCTGGTCGCCATCACGGTGGAGACGTTCACGGCGCGTCGGGCGTACGAGATCAGCGCGGAGTTCCGCCGCCGGGGCCGGCGCGTGGTCCTGGGCGGCTTCCATCCCACACTGCTCCCGGAGGAAGCCGCGCAGCACGCCGACGCCATTGTCACCGGCGACGCCGAACCGGTCTGGGAGATGGTGATCGCCGATGCCCAGGCCGGGCGCCTGCAATCCCACTACCGCGCCGCGCCGGACGCGCGCCGGACCGCGCAGAACGGGCGCCTGCCCAACCGCGAACTGTTCCGGGGCAGGGGGTATCTGCCGATCACGCTGATGCAGTTCGGTCGCGGTTGTCCCAACGACTGCGAGTTCTGCGCCATCAGTGCGTACTTCGCACGCCGGCACACGTTCCGGCCCGTCGCCGATGTGGTGCGCGAGATCGAGGCGCAGGACCGGCGTCTGGTCTTCTTCGTGGACGACAACATTGTGGCCGACCACGCGGCGGCCAAAGAGCTGTTTCGCGCCCTGATCCCGCTGCGCCTGCGCTGGGTCAGCCAGGGTTGCATTGACATGGTTCACGACCGCGAACTCATGGACCTGATGGTGGCCAGCGGCTGCCTCGGGCACGTGATCGGGTTCGAGTCCATTGAGGCCGAAACGCTCGAAGGAATGCGCAAGGGCGGCAACCTGGGTTCACGGTTCACGGGCTACGAGCGGGAGATCGCGATCCTGAAGGAGTATGGCCTCCAGACGTGGGCCGCATTCACCCTGGGGCACGACCGCGACACGCCCGAATCCCTGTACCGCCTGCTGGATTTCGCGCTGGCGCACAAGTTCACTTTCGCGGCCTTCAACGTGCTGATGCCGTACCCGAACACACCGTTCTACCGCCGGCTCCAGGCCGAAGGGCGGTTGCTGTACGACGGACGTTGGTGGCTGCACCCGCAGTACCGGTTCAACCATGCGGCGTTTCAGCCCCGCGGGATGGCCGCGGACGAGTTGACCGCCATCGCGTTCGATATCCGATCGCGATGGAACAGCCCCGTCGCCATGGTTCGGCGCTTCCTTGACCCGCGCACGAATCTGCGCAGCCTGCACCGCATGGCGATCTACTGGCTGTACAACCCGCTCTTCCGCCGTGAAACGTTCAAGAAGCAGGGCCTGCGGTTCGGGCGGAATTGACGTCGCACGGGTCCGCCGGACCCGTGCGACCGCGAAGATGTCCGATGCGTCGGATCGGCCCGACGGGTCCGATCACCTCCGATCCGGCAGGCAGCGGGTCAGGCAAGTGCCGAGGGCGCCCCTCTCCTTCTCCCGATCATCGCCCCACCGAGACAAGCTCTGCGTAGGCGCAATGCGCCCCGCGACTAACATGGTTCCCCACGACTTCAAACTCGCGTTTTCCGGTCGACTTTGTGACGGTAGCAACCACGCCGGCCTGGTGTCCCGGCTTCGCTCAGAAGCTTCCGCCTTCGTCCGGGCACTTCGACGTGACAAGACGCCGTGGCAAGCGGGTGTCGATGGGGGGGAAGCGCCTCCTGACGTCGACGTTCGAAGTTCAGCGTTCGACGTTCGTCGTTGGTTCCGGCTACGCCGGGTCAGGAGTTGCGGGTGGACAGGAATCCAGCAGACGGCTCGCGTCCTCGTGAGCCGTGCCGCCACCGCTGACGCATGGCGCTAATGCCCCTGCTCCTGTTCCCGCTGGCGATGATGACGTCCGAAGTACATATTACAACGCCAGTTGGGAAGGCTGAGTGTGCGCATCGGAAGGGGCTTGGCCGGCGGGGTGCTCCTGCTCGGTCGGCGCGTGGAGTGGGGACGCAGGCTTCCGGCTGAAGCCGGGACTCTGGCGGAGGCGCAAATCCGGTGTCTGAGTACCGCGTTCACGCGGAAGCGGGGCGAGTCCTGCAATCACCCCTCCCGGGAGAATCGAGACTTGGGCCTGAAGATTCTGCTCGCGCTTGCGGACGGCCGCATTCACCGGCTGCGCTTCGGCGCGTCGGCGATCTCGTTTCGCGAGGCGCCGTTGACGCTGACCACGCTTGCCGCTTTGGTGCCGTCGGAACTTCATGCGCAGGTCCGAATTGCCGACGCCAGTGTGCAGCCGGTGCCGCTGGGCGAGACGTTCGACCTGGTCGGCATCAGTTGCATCACCGGTACGGCCTTCGGCGCCTACGCCATGGCGGATCACTTCCGGCGCCGCGGCATCCCGGTCGTGCTCGGCGGTGTGCACGTCGCGCTGTGTCCGGAAGAAGCGGCACAACACGCCGACGCCATCGTCATCGGTTTCGCCGAGCAGACCTGGCCCCAGCTCCTGCGCGACTTTGTGGCCGGCAAGATGCAGAAGATCTACCGCCATGACGGTTCGGACCTGCGCGGGTTGCCGGCCCCGCGTCGCGATCTGCAGAAGAAGTTCGGTTACATGATGCCGAACACCGTGTTCGCGACCCGCGGCTGCAAGGGCACCTGCGAGTTCTGCGCCGTTCCCGCCGTGCCGTTCGGCTGGCACACGCGTCCCGTCGGCGAGGTCGTCGCCGAGGTGCGCCGCATCCCGGCACGCCGCTTCGCGTTCAACGACGTGAACATCATCGAGGACCGGGACTACGCCAGGGAACTCTTCCGTGCGCTGATTCCACTGAAGAAGACGTGGGGCGGGCTCGCCACCACGGACATCGCGCAGGACCCGGAATTGCTCGAGCTCATGGCGCGCAGCGGCTGCGCGTACCTCCTGCTCGGGTTCGAGTCGCTCGCGGAGCGGGCGCTGCAGGGCATCGGCAAGGCGTTCAACCGTCCGGAGGACTACCCGTCCGTCTGCCGCGCGCTGCACGACCGCGGCATCGTCATCCAGGGGTGTTTCATCTTCGGCATGGACTCGGACACGCCGGACATCTTCCGGGACACGGTTGCGGCGGTCAACGAGTTGCAGATCGATATCCCGCGCTATGCGGTGTTCACGCCGTACCCGGCGACGCGCGCCTACCAGCGGCTGAAGGCGGAGGACCGGCTGCTGCACGAGTACTGGCCGGACTACGACACGCAGCACGTCGTGTTCCGGCCGAAAAACATGAGTCCCGAGGAACTGGACGCCGGTTTCATCCGCGCCTGGACCGAAACGTTCACGCTCAAGTCCATTCGGCACCGCGTCAGATGGCGCCGTCAGTTCGTCGTGGCATTTGTCGGTAACCTGGCGTACCGTCTGTATGTGCACCGGCTGCACCGTGACACGAACCGGTTCCGCGTTGCGGGATTGTAGGTGTTTAGTGCCTTGATTCCTGTGAACTGTGACGAAAAACAACATTTGTCTCGGTAATTGAGGCCCTGGGCTGACCTCCGACCTCTGACCTCTTGGGTTGCGGGAAAAGCCCGCCTTGGGCAGTAGGCAGTAGGCAAGAATCACCGACCGGTGCGGGTGAATCATGAGAGATAAATGGACCCGCCATGGACGCCAGGATGCAGCTGTTCGTAGTGGGCTCGCAGTGCACGGAACGAAGTGGAGCGCCAAGAGCCCATCTGGCGTGTCGCGGCGGCGCGGCGCGGGGATGGTGTCTTGCCCGGCGGACCACCGCCGGGACTGCGACACCACTACGAGCGGCGGCGTTCCCGATGTCTGCCCGCAGCGGGGCGTCATCCCGCGCGGGCGGATTTTTCCTGCATAGGTCAAGAATCACGCCGGAGGTAACGCGAGAATCGGAGTGCGTAAGTGGGCTGGCGAATGGGTCGGATGCCCGCATCGATCTAGGTTCGGGCGCCTTCAGCCTAAGCAACCTGCGCAGCAACCCTGCATGCGAATCACGTTCATCCAACCCAGCGTGGGCCGCAAGGCGGACGGTTCGCCGTACCCGCGTTCGTGGATCATGGAACCGTTGTCGATCGCGGTGCTCGCGGGGCTCACACCGCCGTGCCACGCCCGTGAGTTCATTGACGACCGTCTGGAACCGGTTCCGTACGAGCGCCCGACGGACCTGGTCTGCCTCTCGGTGGAGACCTACACCGCGCGCCGCGCCTACCAGATCGCGGCGCAATACCGGCGCCGCGGCGTGCCGGTGGTCATGGGCGGGTTCCACCCCACGCTGGTGCCGGACGAGGCGGCTGGCCGCGCCGACGCCGTCGTGGTGGGTGAGGCCGAGCCTGTGTGGGCTGAACTGCTCGACGACGCGGCGGCCCGGCGCTTGCGACCGCAGTACCGCGCCGCCGCGCCACCGCGCCTGGCCGGTTGGCCGTGTCCCGATCGCTCCGTCTACAGCGGGCGCCGATACGGGCCGCTGGCCTTGGTGGAGACTTCGCGCGGTTGCCGGAATGACTGCGAATTCTGCTCCATCGCCAGTTTTTTCCGGCAGGACTATCGCGCCCGGCCGGTCGACGAGGTGGCGCGCGAGGTCCGCAGTCTGGCGCAACGGAACATCTTCTTCGTCGACGACAACCTCGGCGTTGACCCGGCGCGGTTGCGGGACTTGTGCGAGGCGCTGATCCCGCTGCGGCGGCGCTGGATTGGGCAGACCACTCTGCGCCTGGCACAGGACGAGGCGCTGCTGCGGCTGATGCGGCGCAGCGGCTGCGTCGGCGTGCTGATCGGGTTCGAGTCGCTGAGCGCGGGGAATCTGACGGCTATGGGCAAGGCGGTCAACGCGGACGGGCTCGGTTACGATGCGGCGCTGGAGCGACTGCGGCGGCACGGTCTTGGGGTGTATGGCACGTTCGTGTTCGGTTACGACGATGACACGCCGGATGCGTTCGAGGAAACGTTCCGCTTTGCCATGCGGCACCGGCTCTTCTTCGCCGCGTTCAACCACCTGGTCCCGTTCCCCGGCACCCGCGTCTACGCCCGGTTTCTGGCCGAGCAGCGTCTGGTGTCGGGCGCCTGGTGGTTGGAGCCGCAGTACCGGTTCGGCAGCGTGGCGTTTCGGCCGGCCCGGCTGTCGGCCGAAGACTTGGCGGCCCTGTGCCTTGAGTACCGGCGCCGTTTCTACAGTCCAGGGTCGGTGTGCCGGCGCGCCTTGGATTTCCGGGGCAACTGCGGCTCGGTGTTCAAGGCGGGGGTGTACCTGGCGCAGAACGTTGCCGCCGGCCGCGAGGTGGAGCGCCGCCATGGCTTGCCGCTCGGGTTTATAGGGGAGGGCGGTTGACGTGCGGATCACCCTGGCCACCGAAGCCCATGATGCGCAACTCCGCGGTCTATGCCGCGCCCTGCCCATGCCGGGCTGGATCCGCCTGGCGTTCACACGCGAGCCGGACTGGTTTTCCGGTCAGGCGGTGTACGGGCATTTCAACCAGACCCTGGTGGCGGAGGATGAGGCGGGGACCGTCAGCGCCTGCGGATTCCGCAGTGTCCGGCGCGTTTACGTCAATGGCAAGGAATGCGACCTCGGGTACCTGGGCGGGCTCCGTTCACTGCTGGCGTCCCGGCGCGTCGGGGGCGTGGCGCGCGGTTACCGTGTCCTGCGCCAGCTCCACGCCGACGGGCGAACCCCCGCGTACCTGACCGCCATCGTGGAGGACAACGCCCTGGCGCGCGGGTTGCTCACCAGTGGCCGCGCCGGACTGCCCGAGTACCGCGATTTGGGCGGTTTCATCACCAGCGCGGTCAGCCTGGGCACGTTCCGCCGTGGCCGGCCAGTGCCGGCGGGGCTGGTGATCCGTTCCGGCGCGGAGGTGCCGTTGCCCGACGTGCTCGCGTTTCTGCACGACGAGGGGCTACGGCGCCAGTTCTTTCCGGTCCTCGAGGCGAAGGACCTGGCGACGCCGCGCTGGCGCGACTTCGCCGCCGCGGACTTTCTCGTTGCGGTTTCGGGCGACGCAATTGTCGGGGTCACGGCCACCTGGGACCAGCACGGCTACAAGCAGGCGCTGGTCACCGGGTACACACCCGTCATGCGGCTGGCGCGGCCATGGCTTAATGCGGGACTGCGGTTGGCCGGGTGCCGACCCCTGCCGCGTGTGGGTGAGGAAATGGCGTTCCTCTACACTGCTTTTACGTGTGTGCGGAACAACGATCCCGACGTGTTGGCGGCGTTGTTCGGGCAGGTTCACGCCCGGCATCGCGGTTCGCCGCATCACTATTTCGTCGTCAGCTTTCACGAGACCGACCCCTTGCGGTGCGCGTTGCGCCATTTCCTGACTTTCAACTATGCCAGCCGGCTGTATCTTGCCAGTTGGGAGGACGGTCGCCGCCTCGCCGATGAACTGGACCCGCAACGTGTGCTGCACATCGAACCGGGAACGTTATGACGGAGTCGTGCCCCGCCAACAGCGTCATCGATCCGCCGGCGCGGACTCTCGCGCGCCGGGTGGCGGCGCACTGGCGCTTCAAGCTGTTTGTGGGCACAGCCCTGACCGTGGCGTTCCTGGCGCTGTATCTGCTGTTGCAGCGGCACACGATTCGCCCGGCGACGCTCATGCCGTTGTCCGCCCTGGACCGGTGGATTGGATTCCGGCCCGGGGCGGCCGTCCTCTACGAGTCGCTCTGGCTGTACATTCCAATCGGCCCCTGGTTGCTGACGCGCCGGGCTGAGTTGGACTCCTACTGCCGGATTCTGGCCGTGATGTCCTGCGCCGGGTTCGCCGTGTTCCTGCTCTGGCCCACGTGCGTGCCGCGTCCTGCCACGCCGCCGGACTGTCACATGTTCCGTATCCTGACGCTGATCGACGGCCCCGGGAACGCGTGCCCGTCCATGCACGCGGCGGTTGCCGTGTTCTCGGGGGCGTGCGTCCATACGGTCTGCGGGTGGCTCGGCGACCGCGGATACTTCCGAGCCTTGAGTTGGGTCTGGTGCGCCGGGATCCTGTACGCGACACTGGCCACCAAGCAGCACGTGGCGGTGGACTTGGTGAGCGGTTGCGCTCTGGGTGCCCTGGGGGCGTTGGCGTGGTGGCGACAGGTGCAGAGGCGCGGGGACTCCCCGCACAAGGACGTATGCCATTGTCGACTTACATCGTCCGCCAGGAATGGCTGACCGAATCGGACCGCGCGGCGATGCTGGCGCTCCATGGGCGGCACTATGGGAACGTGCGGCCGGAGCGGTTCATGGCGGACCTGGCCGCGAAGGAGTGGGTGATCCTGCTGCGCGGGCCGTCGGGCGCATTGGTAGGTTTTTCGACCCAGGCGCTGATCCGCTTGTGCGTGCAGGGGCGTGAGCACCGATTCCTGTTCAGCGGTGACACGGTGGTGGATCACGCCCACCGGCACACTCCGGCGCTGGCGGGCTGCTTCGGCCATCTCATGCTTCGGCTCATGTGCGATCAGGGTGAGGACGACTTGCATTGGTTCCTGATTACGAAGGGGTTCCGCACCTACCGCTTTCTCCCGGTGTTCTTCAAGCGATTCTTCCCGGCCTTCGACGCTGACATGCCTGATGAGTGCGCCTCGCTTATGCACGCCGTCGCGACGCACAGGTTTGGGTCGGAGTACGACCCGGACACCGGTATCGTCCGGCCTGGCGCGGGCGGGGACCGCCTGCTGCCGGAGCTGGCGCGTGTCCCGCCGGGACGGTTGCGGGACCCGCACGTGGCGTATTTCCTGCGGCGCAATCCGGGATTCGCGGCGGGCGATGAAATGGCGTGCCTGACGGCCATACGTCGCGACAATCTCAACCCGCGCGCCTGGCGCGTGATTCACGCCACGACGCCGACGTGGTGAGACAGGGAGGGTCGGGACTCTGGCGGCCGTGATGAGACGCGTTCGAACGTTCCTGACGAACCTGGCCTGGTGCATCGCGTGCCTGCCCGGCTGGTTGCGGTTCCTGGTCGCCATCCGCTCTCCGCGCCGGACGCAAGAGCGGTTGTTGCGGACCCTGCTGCGGCGCCACCGTGACACCGCTTTTGGCCGCGGGCATGGCTTCGGCGGCTTGCAGACCCCCGCGGAGTTCGCGGCGCGAGTGCCCCTGGCTGAGTATGCGGATTTCGCACCCGCGGTGGCCGCCATCCGGCGCGGGGAACCGTCGAGCCTTACGGCCGAGCCCGTTCTGCGGCTGCAGCCGACGAGCGGTTCGACGGGCGCTGCAAAGCTCATCCCGTACACGGCATCGCTGCGCAGGGAGTACCAGGCCGCGGTCCAGGCGTGGATCGCGTGGCTGTACCTGGCGCACCCGAGACTGTTCCTGGGACGGCAGTACTGGTCGATCAGTCCCAACACGCCGGTTGCGGGTGCGGAGTCTGTGACGCCCGGTGCCGTCCCGGTCGGGTTTGCGGACGACACCGAGTACTTGGGCGGGCTTGAGCGGGTTCTGGCGCGGCAGCTTCTTGCCGTGTCGCCGGAAATCCGGCGGGTGACCGACCGGGAGACCTTTGAGCACCTGACGCTGTTGTTCCTGCTGCGGGCCAGGGACCTGAGGCTGATCTCCGTCTGGCACGCGTCATTCCTGACCCTGCTGCTGGAGGCCATGCCGCGGCATCTGCCGGCGCTGGCGGCTGAGTTGCGCAGCGGCCGGATTGACCCGGCGCTGGCTTTGACCTCAGACCTGCGCGAGCGGTTGCAGGCCCACTTCGGCCCCGCGCCCGCCCGAGCCGACGAAGTTGTTTCGATCGCGGGCGACGCGGGGCGCGGAATGTTCCGGCGTCTGTGGCCGGAGCTTGCGGTGATCAGTTGCTGGACCGACGGCCGTGCCTCGCCCTGGGTCGAGCGACTGCGCGAGTGGTTCCCGGACGTCTGCATCCAGGGCAAGGGCCTGCTCGCCACCGAGGGCGTCGTCTCGATCCCGACGGGGTGCGGCCGGTTCCGGGTCGGAGCTGTGCGTTCACACTTCTTCGAGTTCATCGACCTGGCCACGGAGGAGGTGCGCTTTCTTTGGGAACTGGAACTGGGCCGCGACTACAGCGTTGTCCTGACCACGGGCGGCGGGCTGTGGCGATATCGGCTGCACGACGTGGTGCGCGTGACCGGGTTCTGCCAGCGTACGCCGTGTTTCGCGTTTCAGGGAAAGGACAATGCCGTGTCGGACGTGGTCGGGGAGAAACTTGACGAGCGGCACGCAGCCGAGGCGTTGCGCGTGGCGGAGTCAAGGACCGGCCTGCATCCGGCGTTCGCCATGCTGGCACCGGTCGTGGAAGGCGCCCGGTGCGGATACGCACTGTTTCTGGAGTTGGCAGAGGGGGAAGCAGCCTCGCGCGTGGCGGAGTTCTCCGCGGTCGTGGAGGAGGAGTTGTGTCGTAACTACCACTATGCCCATGCGCGGCAGCTCGGGCAGTTGGCGGCGGTAGAGGTGCGCCAGGTCCGGGGCGATGCGATGGCGGCATACCGTGCCGCATGGGTGGCGCGTGGTATGAAGGCGGGCGACATCAAACCGGTCGCGCTGCGGCCCGAAACGTTCTGGGCAGACCTGTTCGGGCGGGCGGATCGCGCGGGTTGACGCGCAGTCGCTCGGCGCGTCCCGCGCCGAAGCGAGGTACGCCGGTTGGGCCTGTCCGGCGACATGTCCGCCATGGCCAGAGCGACGGCGGAAGCTGTCTGGGCGACGACGGACCTGAGGTCGAGATCATCGGTCCGGGACGGACCCGATTGACCCTGCTGCGGTCCCGGATGTCCCGCGCCACAGTCCAAGGAGCCGCTATGGTCGGAAGTTGCGTTTGCGGAGCCGGATGTTTTTCGGGGTGATCTCGACGAGTTCGTCGTCGTTGATGTAGGGGAGGCACTCCTCGAGGGTGAAACGGGTGGGCGGGGTCAGGATGATGTTCTCGTCGGAACCGGAGGCGCGCATGTTGGTCAGGCGCTTGCCCTTGCCCGGGTTGACCGTCAGGTCGTCTTCGCGGCAGTGTTCGCCGACGATCTGGCCCGCGTAGACCTCGACGCCGGGCGGCAGGAAGAAGCGGCCGCGGTCCTGGAGGTTGAACAGCGCGTAGGCGACCGTGGTGCAGTTCATCATGGAGATCAGGACGCCGCGGGTGCGGGTGCGGATTTCGCCGACGTGCGGCCCGTACCCGGAGAAGATGTAGTTCATCACGCCCATGCCGCGGGTGTCGGTGAGGAACTCCGAGCGGAACCCGAGCAGGGCGCGGGTCGGGACGCGGAACACCAGTCGCGCCATGCCGTTGCCGGTTTCCATGGTCAGGATCTGGCCCTTGCGTTGGCCGAGTTTCTCGATGACCACGCCCATGTGCACTTCAGGCACGTCGATGGTGAGTTCCTCGAACGGTTCCTGGATGACGCCGTCCACTTCGCGGAGAATGGCGACGGGGCGGGTGACCTGGAACTCGTAGCCTTCACGGCGCATGCGCTCGATGAGGATGGAGAGGTGCAGTTCGCCGCGGCCGGAGACCTTGAAGCCTTTGCTCTCCCCAAGCGGTTCGACGTGCAGTGCGACGTCCGCAAGGGACTCGTGTTTCAGGCGGTCCACCAGGTGGCGTGAGGTGACGAACTCGCCCTCGCGGCCGGCAAACGGCGAGTCGTTGGGGATGAAGTTCATCGAGATGGTCGGCGGATCGATCTCCATGGGCGGCAGCGGTTGCGGGTTTTCCGGGTCCGTATAAGTGACCCCGACGGTGACCTGATCCATGCCGGCGACCGCCACGATCTCGCCCACCCCGGCGGTCTCGATGGGGACGCGTTCCGCACCCTCGAACCGGTAAACCTTCGTGACCCGCGCCGGGATGATCGTGCCGTCGCGCAGGGCCACGACAATGTCTTTGTTGATGTTCAGCGTGCCGGACGTGACCTTGCCGATCCCGAGTCGGCCGAGGTACGGGCTGTAATCGATCGAACTGACCAGCATCTGCAGCGGCGCGTTCGGGTCGCCCTTGGGCGCCGGAATGCGGGTCACGATCATCTCGTACAGGGCGTCCACGGTCTTGCTGGGCTTGTGGTGGTCGAGCATGGCGTAGCCTTCGCGCGCCGAGGCGAACACGATCGGAAAGTCGAGAATGTGATCCGGTGCATGCAGCTTGACGAACAGGTCAAAGACCTGGTCCACGACCCAGTCGGGGCGGGCATTGGCCTTGTCGACCTTGTTGATCACCACGATCAGCGGCAGGTTCAGGCTCAGCGCTTTCTTGAGCACGAAGAAGGTCTGTGGCATCGGGCCTTCTTCGGCATCGACGAGGAGCAGGGCGCCATCGGCCATCTTCAGCACGCGTTCGACCTGGCCGCCGAAGTCCGCGTGGCCGGGTGTGTCCACGATATTGATCCAGTAGCCCTTGTAGCGGAAGGAGCCGTTCTTCGCGGAGATGGTGATGCCGCGCTCTTTCTCCAGGTCCATGGAGTCCATGAGCCGTTCCTCGACCTTCTGGTTGTCGCGGAACATGCCGCTCTGGCGGAAGAGCTGATCGACCAGCGTCGTCTTGCCGTGGTCGACGTGCGCGATGATCGCAATGTTTCTGATCTTGGTCTGGTCCATACGGAGTTTTCGATCCTTGACGCCAGACTGCCGGCGGCCGGTCCTACACGCAACCGGGGAAAGGGTGGCCGGAGAGCCAAACAGTCCAGGCGAACCGATAATATAGCGCCGAGACCTAGCGGTGCGAGGCGGAACGGCGTGCGACGTCGCGGGAGGCGGCGGAGTTCCTGTCGTGTCTTGTCGCGTTTCGGTGACTGGACGGGACCGCGAGCCCGGGCCGTGCGAGGCTTGTAGTTCCGCGTTTACGCGGTCCGGATTCGACGCGTGGCGACGTCGAACCAAGACCGCCTGAAGGCGGAACTACGAACCTGGGAGGCGCGAGGCTTGTAGTTCCGCGTTTACGCGGTCCGGATTGAGGCGCGTGGTCACGGCGACCCTGGACCGTCCCGCCCGCCGGGCGGGGCGGAACTACGAACCTTGCCTCCCCCTGAACCGGCAACCGGATTGTTGGCTTTTCTATATTGAACCAAGCGCGTGAGTCGTGTATTGTCTCGGCATCAGGACGGGCGATTCCACGGGGACGAGGAGTGCGACGTGGGAAGCGACTCCAGGCCGAGACACCAAACCGCTGCTCGTAGTGCGCTCGCAGATCCGAGTCTGCGGCGAGGGCAAGAGCGCATCCCGGGCGACGCCTGGCGGGCACACCCGAACCCCGGACCGCCTTATGGTGGAACTACGAACCTGGGGCGGCGCGAGGCTTGTAGTTCCGTCCCGCCCGGCGGGCGGGACGGTCCGGATTCGACGCGCGGCCATGGCGAGCCAAGACCGCCTGAAGGTGGAACTACGAACCTGCGAGGTACGAGGCTTGTAGTTCCGCGTTTACGCGGCGGCTCGGGTTCGGGGCAGGCCCACCGCTGTCGTGTCGTTGCCCTCCTGCTGTTCTCCTGCGTGTTCGCCCCGCTCGCCTTCGCCGGGGCGCCCGAACCCGGCGTGGCCGACCCGCGCGCCACGGCCGCCGTCGCGAAGTTTGGCGCGTCCTCCGCAATGTTCGTCGAGAACCAGGGCCAGTGGGAGGACGCCGCGATCCGGTTCGCGCTCAGCAGCAAGGGCGTCAATGTCGGCCTGGCCGAGAGCGCGGTCAACTTCCAGGTCTTCGCGCCGGTCCCGGGCGCGGAGACCGCAGCGCCGCCGGACGCCCCCGGCACACCGCCCGCCGAGCGGACTTCGCAACCGCGACGCATGCTGCGTTTTGCGGCCAGTTTCGTCGGCGCCAACCGCGTCGCACCGACCGGCGACAAGGGTTTAGGCGCCGTGGTCCACTTCCGGCGCGGCAAGCCGTCGCACTGGCGCGAGAACGTGCCGACCTGGGACTCCGTCGTGTACCGCAACCTCTACGCCGGCGTCGACCTGCGCGTCACCGGCCTGAACGGCGGCATGAAGTACGAGTTCACCGTCGCGCCCGGCGCCGACTACCGCCAGATCGCACTGCACTACGAGGGTATCGCCGGGCTCGCACTCGAGTCCGACGGCGCACTGCGCCTCAACCTCGGCGACGGCGGCCCGAGCCTGCGCGACGCCGCACCCGTCCTGTGGCAAGACCTGCCCGACGGCCGCCGCACCGTCCCCGGCGCCTTCGCACTCCGCGACCCGACCACCTGCGGCTTCACCGTGTCCGGCCCCATCGACCCGCACTACCCGCTCGTCATCGACCCGGCGGTCGAGTGGGGCACCTACCTCGGCGGCACCGGCGATGACTACGCCACCGGCGTCGCGGTCGACAGTTCAGGCAACGTTTACGTGTGCGGTTACACGGCCTCGTCGGCCTGGGTCTCCGGTGGGTATGACACGAGCCAGAATGGCAACTACGACGCGTTCGTGGTCAAACTCTCCAGCACCGGCGCGCATGTATGGTCCACGTATCTTGGCGGCACCAGCGAAGACCGTGCCACAGGCATCGCGGTGGACGGTTCGGGGTACGTTTACGTTGCGGGATACACGGCGTCTTCGGGCTGGGTTTCCGGTGGTTGGAGCACGAACTATGGCGGCAGTCGTGATGGGTTTGTTGCGAAGTTGTCGAGCGCTGGTGCGAACCAGTGGTCCACTTACCTTGGTGGGAGCGGGTGGGACGAAGGCAATGGTATTGCTGCGGACGGCGACGGCAATGTGTACATCACGGGGCACACGTCGTCGTCGGGCTGGGTGTCAGGCGGCTGGGACACGAGTTACAATGGCGGGAGTCAGGACGGGTTTGTTGTGAAACTGTCGAGTACTGGAGCGCACCTGTGGTCCACGTACCTGGGCGGGAACAACTCCGACGGAGGTTACGCCGTCGCGGTCGACGGTTCGGGGGATATCTGTGTCACGGGCCACACCTTGTCGCCGGGCTGGGTGTCCGGCGGCGGGATTACCAGCTACGAGAGCGGCGTGACGTGTGGGTTCGTGGTGAGGCTGTCTGGCAGCGGTGCGCATGAGTGGTCAACCTATCTGTGCGGGAGCGGTGAGGGCATCGCACTGGACGGTTCAGGTAACGTCTATATCGCGGGCGGCGCGGGAGACTCGGGGTGGGTTTCGGGCGGATGGGACACGAGTTACAACGGAGGGGACAGCGATGGTTTTGTGGCCAAGCTGTCGAGTGCCGGGGGACTTGTATGGGCTACCTACGTTGGAGGGGACGACGGGGATTATGGCACCGCGCTGGCCCTTGACGCTGTGGGTGGTGTCTACGTTGCGGGACAGACGGGCTCTTCGGGCTGGGTCTCGGGCGGCTGGCAGACCAGTTTCGATGGCCTCGGGAGCGATGGCTTCCTAGTCAAGTTCTCGAATGCCGGGACGCATATCTGGTCATCGTATGTCACCAGTCGTGGATTTTCGGTCAGTTATGATCTCGCGGTAGACAGCGCGCGCAACGTGTACCTCACGGGCGACTCGAACATTTCCGGTTGGGTTTCCGGCGGCTGGAGTACGAGTTACAACGGTGGTTTGGGTGACGGGTTCCTGGTTAAGGTCGAACCGGGGGGGTGGTTGACCGTAACGGTCGAGCCGGGGGCGGCACGGGATGGGGGGGGGCAGTGGTGCGTGGACGGGGGACCGTGGCTGAACAGCGGCGCTGTCGTTGCCCCCGCCGTGGGTACTCACACGGTCAGCTACAAGGATGTGGCGAACAGGACTCGGCCTCCCGACGCGACGGTCAGTATTGCCGAAGATGCAACCACATCGGCGACCGGCACGTATGTCGAGTTGGGGTTTTCTGAAACGGCCCGGTCGGCGAGCGAGAATGCCGGCGTCATTGCGATTCCGGTCGACCTGTCCGGGCCTTTGCCGTGGGGCGTGACCGTGGACTACTGCGTGACCGGCGGCACGGCAACGGGGGGCGGGGTGGACTACACACTGGTGTCGGGAACGCTGACCTTCAACTCCGGTGAGACGAGCGAGAGCATCGAGGTGACGCTCGCTGACGATGCGTTGCCGGAGCCGCCGGAGACGGTCGAGATCACCTTGTCGAACCCGACCAACGCGGTGTTGGGCCGTCTTGCGGTCTGCATCTTGACCTTCGCGGACGAGGACACCGACGGGGACAAGATGTCCGACGACTGGGAGGAGTCGTGCTTCGGCGGTCTGAGTCAGGGTGCCAACGAGGATCCGGATGGTGATGCGGACACGAATGTGGAGGAGTACACATACGGCACGGACCCGATGGATGCCGATTCCCGGGTGAGGGCGCTGCTGTTCGGGTGTGGACGCAACGGCTACGGTGAACTGGCGACGGAACAGGGCTCGTACCTCCTGCAACAGCGCCTGCCGTGGACCGACATCGTCCAGGTGGCAGCGGGAACCTATCACACGCTGATTCGGCGTGCCGACGGGTCGCTGTGGGCTTGTGGCTACAACTACTACGGCCAACTCGGTGATGGAACGACCGTCAACCGCTTCAGCCCTGTCTTGGTGTTCGCCGATGGTGTGGCCGCGGTTGCGGGGGGAAGTTACCACACGCTGATTGTGGAGTCGGATGGATCGCTGTGGGCGTGCGGAAGCAACGTGTACGGCCAACTTGGCGACGGGACGACCACTAGTCGTTCCACTCCGGTGCAGATCCTGCCGGGCGGAGTGGCGTCGGTCGCAGCGGGGCAAGACCACTCGTTGATTCTCAAGACGGACGGCTCGCTGTGGGCCTGCGGGCGAAACGACTACGGCCAACTTGGGGACGGAACCACCGCGGACCAGCACGTTCCCGAGCAGATTCTCTCCGGTGGCGTGGCGTCAGTGGCGGCAGGCAAGTACCACACCCTGATCGTGAAGACGGATGGTTCCCTATGGGCCTGCGGGTACAACGGCTTCGGCCAACTTGGGGACGGAACCACCACGAACCGATCAACACCAGAGCAGATTCTCTCCGATGGTGTGACCTCGGTGGCGGCGGGGCAATCGGATTCACTGGCAGTGAAGACGGACGGCTCGCTCTGGGGGTGGGGCTGGAATTCCCTCGGGCAGTTGGGAACCTGGGGCGGGATCGTAGATAGCCCCGTCTGCATGCTGCCGAGTGGCGTCGCATCGGCGGCGCCCGGCTACGACTTCTCGGTGGCCGTGAAGACAGACGGATCCCTGTGGGGGTTCGGTATAAACCACTTCGGGCAGTGCGGGGCGGACCGCCACTGGATCCCGTTCGAGCTTCCGCGTGAAGTGCTTTCCGGCGGTGTGGCGGCGGTAGCCGCGGGGTTTCGGCATGCGTTGGTCCTGAGGACGGACGGTTCGCTGTGGGGCAGTGGCGCGGGCAACTATGGTCAACTTGGGGATGGGCTCGCAGGGCTCTCCCCGAATCCGGTGGTCGTGGCGCCTTTTGCCGTAGATGCGGCTGCCTTGGGCAGGGCGATGTCCGGTGAGAGTCATACACTGGTCTTGGCTGCGGGCGGTTCGCTGTTTGCCTGCGGTTCAGGATACTACGGGGAACTGGGCGACGGAACCTTGGAGGATCGGTTCAGCCCCGTACAGGTGCTCAGTAACGTGACGTGTGTAGCGGCGGGGGGCTCCGCTTCCTTCGCGGTGACGGCGGACGGCGCACTGTGGGGCTGGGGCGGAAGCAGCGGAGTCCCTGACAGTCCCGTGCAGGTCCTGCCGAGTAGCGTGGCGTTCGTGGCAACGGGCCGCCAGCACACGCTGGCCGTGAAGACTGATGGCTCGTTGTGGGCATGGGGAGACAACACTTACGGCCAACTCGGGGACGGCACGACAACATCACAAACGAGTCCAGTCGAGATCCTGCCGTCGGGCGTGGCATCGGCAGCGGGTGGGAGTTCTCACACTCTGATCGTGAAGACGGACGGTTCGCTGTGGGCGTGTGGCTACAACTACTGCGGCCAACTCGGGGACGGGACGACGACGACGCGTCTGACTCCCGTCCAGATCCTGTCCGGCGGCGTAGCGTCGGTAGCTGCAGGCGACTCTTTCTCGTTGGTTGTGAAGACGGACGGGTCGCTATGGACCTGCGGATACAATGGGAGCGGGCAACTTGGCGACGGCACGACCACAAACCGATCGACAACGGTGCAGATTCTGTCCAGCGGTGTGGCGTCCGTGTCGGCAGGGGCCTATCACAGTCTGATTGTGAAGACGGACGGTTCGCTGTGGGGTTGTGGAAGCAACTACTACGGTCAACTCCATGACACCGATATTGGCACCCGGTTGAGCCCAGTCATGCTCTATGCCGCCGGGGTGGTCGACGCGGTTGCGGGAGCCGAGTGCTCGCTGATCATCGGGCACCCGAACGGTGGCGTGACGGTGAGCATCGAACCCCAGGCCGCGCGTGACGCCGGGGCGCAGTGGTGTCTGGATGGCGGCGCCTGGCAGGACAGCGGCGTGACTGTGGGGGCAGACACCGGCAGTCACACCGTGAGCTTCAGAGACGTGCCGAACTGGACCAAGCCTACCGATTCGAGTGTCTATCTGGCGAAGTTCGTCTCTGCATCGGCAGTGGGCACGTACATGCAGGGCCGTCTGGTTGTAACCATCCAGCAGCAGGGTGCCCGCGACGCCGGGGCGCAGTGGCGTGTGGATGGCGGTGCCTGGCGGGACAGCGGTGCCACTGTCAACCTTGCCTTGGGCAACTACACCATCAGCTTCAAGGACATCCTGGGCTGGACTGCGGCGCCGGACAGGATCGTCTGCATCGTTGCGGATAGCACCTCTTCAGTGGCGAGCACCTACGCTCTCCAAAGGTTAGTCAAGGGCAGCGCCACGGGCGGGAACACCGGCGCGTCGTGGTCGGACGCGTTTATTGATCTGCAATCGGCACTGCAAGCGGCACAGACCGGAGACGAGATCTGGGTCGCGACCGGGACGCACTGTCCGATCGGCGGGACCGACCGGACGGCGACGTTCCAGGTTCCGGCGGGCGTGTCGCTGTACGGCGGGTTTGCGGGGACGGAGTCGTCCCGCAGTGAGCGGGACTGGACGGCGTACCCGACGATTCTGAGCGGGGACATTGGCACGGTGTCGGAGACCAGCGACAACAGCTATCGCGTCGTCACGGTGGACACAGTTGCGGACGTGGTGTTGGATGGGTTTGTGATCACGGGCGGAAATGCGAACCCGGACAGCACGGAGGATGTGCCGCGCTCCGGCGGCGGCATCCTCTGCGTCAATGCCACGAACCTGAGCGTGTCGCACTGCACGGTGACTGCGAACTCCGCGTTGGTCGCTGGCGGCGGTATGGCGGTGTGGGGCGGTAGTGGCATTGTGGTCTCCGCCTGTGCCTTCACCGGCAACACTGCACCGTCTGGCGGCGCGTTGTACAGCAGCGGCAGCGGCGGCACGACTGTTTGCACGTTCACGAACTGCGTCGTGGCCGGGAACGCGGCGACGTCGGGTGCCGGGTTTTATCTGGCCGGTGACGACGCGGGGTTGGTGAACTGCACGCTCTCGGGCAATGCCGCGTCCACGAGCGGCGGCGCGTTGTACAACGCTGGCGCGTCGGCGACGTTGAAGAACTGCATCTCCTGGGGCAACACGGCTGGGACCGGGGCGGAACTCTGTAACCACGACCTGTCCGGCAGCGGCGGCCGCAATGCTCAGCCGGTGCTGACGTGCACGGACATCCAGGGCGGCTGGAACGGCAGCGGCGTGGCGAACGATGGCGGTGCCAGCGTGGTCGACGGCGGGAGCAACATCGACGCCGACCCGCGGTTCACGAATACAGTGAACGCCGGGGGCGCGGACGGCGTGTTCGGCACCGTCGATGACGGTTTGCGCCTGTTCGCAGGCAGTCCGTGTCTCGATGCGGGCACTCCCACCGGCGCGCCGGCGACTGACCAGCGCGGCGTGGCGCGCCCAATCGGCGCCGGGATCGACCTGGGCGCGTACGAGGGCAGCGAGTCGCCGCCGGTGATCACGGAGTTGGCCCCGCAGAGTGTGACCATGGACGAGGACTCGAGTCCGACCGCGTTCAGTCTGACGCTGCATGCCACGGATGTGGACGGCGACACGCTGACGTGGAGCATCGCGACGCCGGTTGGGCACGGCACGGCTACAGCGTCGGGCACGGGCGCGAGCCAGGTGATCGGGTATGTGCCGAATCCCAACTGGAACGGCAGCGACAGTTTCGTGGTACAGGTCTCGGATGGCGTGGGTGGCACGGGCACGATCACGGTCAACGTGACGGTGAACGCCCGCAACGATCCGCCGGTGATCGCGCAGGGCGATAGCGTTGCCGCGACGATGGATGAAGACGGTGATCCGCTGGCGTGGAGTGCGCCGGTTCTCACGGCGATGGACGTTGACGGCGACACGTTGACCTGGTCGAAGTTGAGCGGCCCGAGCCACGGCACGGCGGCGGTGAGCGGGACGGGGGCATCGCCCCCGACGTTCACCTACGCGCCGGCGGCGAACTGGAACGGCGTGGACAGTTTCGCCGTGCAGGTATCCGACGGTCTCGGCGGCGCGGACACGATCATGGTGAACGTGACGGTGAACCCGCGCAACGACGCACCGGCGAACACGGTGGCCCCGAGCGTCGGTGGAACGTGTCACGTGGGGCGGCAGCTCACGGCGAACAACGGCACGTGGAACGACACGATGGACACGGCGGTGAGCGGGACCTCGACGCTGACGTACACGTACCAGTGGCGGCGTGCGGACTCCGCGGGCGGACTGAACGCAGCGGACCTCGATGGTGCGACAAGTGCGACGTACAACGTGCAGGGGGTGGACAACGGCAAGTATTTGTGCGTTCTGGTGACGGCCACGGATAACGGCGTGGGTGATCCGGCCACGCAGAGCACCACGCTGTCGACCCTCTGGACGCTGGTGGCCAATGCCGTGCCGGTGATTACGCAGGGCACGAGCGTGGCCAGGTCGATGGACGAGGATGGGAGTCCGCTGGCGTGGAGCCCGCCCACGGTGACGGCGACGGACGCGGACGGCGACACGCTGACGTGGTCGGTGGCGAACGTGCCGGGGCACGGCACGGCGACGGTGAGCGGGACCGGCGCGTCGCCGATCACGTTCACGTACGCCCCGACGGCGAACTGGAACGGCAGCGACAGTTTCGTCATCCAGGTTTCCGACGGGCTGGGCGGTGTCGACACGATCACGGTGACCGTGACGGTGAACCCGCGCAACGACCCGCCGAACAACACGGCGGTGCCAACGTTCAGCGGTTGGCACGTGCTGACCGCGACCACGGGGACCTGGAACGACAACACCGACTTGGTCCCGGGGGCGCTGACGTACACGTACCAGTGGCGGCGTGCGGACGACGCCAGCGGGACGAACGCGGCTGCCATTCCGGGCGCGACGGCGGCGACGTATTCCGTGCAAGCCGCGGATGTGGGCAAGTATGCGTGCGTTCGAGTCACGGCGACGGACAACGGCGAGGGTCTGCCGGCGTCGCAGAGCACGTCGGTGCTTTCGGCATGGGCCCTGGTTGCGAACGCCGCACCGGTGATTGCGCAGGGCGACAGTGTCAGCGCGAGCATGGACGAGGATGGCGCGCCGACGGTCTGGAGCGCGCCGGCGGTGTCGGCGACGGACGCGGACGGCGATACGCTGACCTGGTCGGTGGCGAGTGTGCCGGGGCACGGCACGGCGACGGTGAGCGGCACGGGCGCGGCGCCGCCGACGTTCACTTACGTGCCAGCGGCGAACGGGTACGGGAGCGACAGTTTTGTCGTGCAGGTTTCCGACGGACTGGGCGGGGGCGACACGGTGACGGTGAGTGTAACAATCGGTCCGCGGAACGACCCGCCGGTGAACACGGTGGTGCCGACGGTCAGCGGCACGCACCAACTGACGGCGACCACGGGCACGTGGAACGACGCCGTCGACCTGGCACCCGGCGCTCTCACGTACACGTATCGGTGGCGGTGCGCGGACAGCAGCGGTGGCGCGAATGCCGCGGACATTGCCGATGCCACGGCGGCGACGTACGTCGTGCAGGCGACCGACGTGGGCAAGTATGTCGGGGTGCGGGTGACGGCGACGGACGATGGGGAGGGGCTGCCGTTGTCGCAGAGTACCTCGGCCTCGTCGGTGTGGACGCCGATTGCGGACATCGCGCCCGTGATCGCGCAGGGCACCAGTGTGTCGCGGATCATGGACGAGGACGGCAGTCCGATGACGTGGAGCGCGCCAACGCTCTCGGCGACGGACGCGGACAACGACACGCTGACCTGGTCGCGGCAGAGCGGGCCGGCGCACGGTACGGCGACGGTCGAGGGCACGGGAGCGGCGCCGACCGCGGTCGTCTACACGCCCACGGCGGACTGGAACGGGAGCGACAGTTTCGTGGTGCGCGTGTCCGACGGCTTTGGTGGCGTGGGCGCGATCACGGTGAACGTCACGGTCCGGGCGCGCAACGATGCGCCGGACTGCACGGTGGCGCCAAGCGTGACGGGCACGTACCGGAAGGGGTACACGCTGACGGCGAACAAGGGCACGTGGAACGACTCGACCGACCTGGCGCCGGGCACGCTGTCGTACGCGTACCAGTGGCAGCGTGCGGACGACGCGAGCGGCACGAACGCGGTGAACATCTTCGGCGTCACGGGCACGGCTTACACGCTGCAGGCTGCAGACGTGGGCAAGTACGTTTGCTTCCGAGTCACAACGACGGACAACGGTGAGGGTACGCCGACGTCGGCCAGCACCGCGGTATTGTCGCCTTGGACGTTGGTGGCGAATGCGCTGCCGGTCATTGTGCAGGGCGACAGCGTTTCGAAGAGCATGGACGAGGACGGGAGTCCGGTGGCGTGGAGCGCGCCAATCGTCTCGGCGACGGACGCGGACGGCCAGACGCTGACCTGGTCGTTGGCGAGCGGGCCGGGGCACGGCACGGCAACGGTGAGCGGGACGGGCGGGGCGCCCGGCACGTTCACGTACGCGCCGGTGGCGAACTGGAACGGCACGGACAGCTTTGCGGTACAGGTCTCGGACGGCGCGGGTGGCACGGATGCGATCACGGTCAATGTGACCGTTAACCCGCGCCAGGATGCGCCGGTGATCACGGAGTCCGACCCGCAAGCGGTGACGATGGACGAGGACTCGGCCCCGACAACCTTCAGTCTGACGCTGCACGCCACGGATCCGGACGCGGGCGACACGCTGACGTGGATGACCGCGACGCCGGCCGGGCACGGCACGGCCACGGCGACAGGCACAGGCATGAGCAACCCGATCGGGTACACGCCGGCCGCGGACTGGAGCGGCAGTGACAGTTTTGTGGTGTGGGTGACGGATTCGACCGGACTGACGGACATGGTCACGGTGAACGTGACGGTGCAACCGCGCAACGATGCGCCGGTCAGCACGGCAGCGCCCGCGGTGACGGGCGTGCACCGACTCTACGGCGCGCTGAGCGTCAATCCGGGTACGTGGAACGACAGCAAGGACGCGAACCCGGTCCCGGGCCTGACGCACCAGTGGCAGCGCACTGACGACGCGCTGGGCCCCGACGCGGCGAACATTCCGGGCGCGACCGGTACGACCTACGCTCTTACCGCGGACGACGTGGGCCGGTACGTGTGCGTGGTCGAGACCGCGACGGACACGGGCACGCCGGGCGCGGCGACCGCGGCGCTGGCGACGCCGTGGGTGCTGGTCGAGGAAGTGTTGTTCACGCTCACGCTCAGCAACTCGGCCGTGCCGGAGCTGTACTCCGGGACTCGCACCGCGGCCACGAACGAGTTCGATAACGGGCTGGACGTGGTCGCGCCGGCCAACCCGGGTGCGGGGCAGGGCTACGCCTGCTTCGTGAATGCGGCGCATGCGGACTCCGCAGAGCGCGTGCTGACCTCCGACTTCCGCTCGGCGAGTGAGGCGCTGACGCGCTGGCGCCTGGTCGTGGACGTGCCGGACGGCGGTCGCGGCACCTGCGAACTGGGCTGGACGTTGGCGGCGGTGCAGCCGGGGAAGGTCATTTACCTGCAGCGTCTCGACGGCGAGACGCCGTCCGGCACCCCGGTCGACATGACGGCGACGGCGTCGGTACCAGTGACGGCGGATTCGGAGTTCGAAATCGCGTACGCGGTGCCGGAACAGGCGGCGTGTGCGCTGGTCGCGGGCTGGAACCTGGTCGGGATTCCGCTGCTGACGCTGGAGAGCGTGGCGGACGTGTTCAGCGATGGCCACGGGGGGGTGATCAAGACTGGGGCGGTGTGGGCTTGGGACGGGGACCGGGCGCATGTCGTGCCGGACACGGGCGTGCTGAACGCGGAGCGGGGGTGTTGGGTGTACTCCGTGGCGGGGGGGACGCCGGTGGCGTTTGCGGGCATTGCCGCGGACGGACTGATCGCGCTTGCCCCAGGCTGGAACGCGGTCTCGCCGGTGCGTGACACGGTGCTGCCGTTCCTGCCGGGGGTGAAGGGGCCGGCCTGGTCATGGGACTCGTCGGGCAGGTGCTACGTCCCGGTCTGGCCGGGCGCGACCCTGCAGTCGGGCCGGGGCTACTGGGTGTTTGTGTCGGGCGCGCCGGTCAGTCTGGACACGGGCGACTGAGCGAGAGATCCCGACCTGTGCGGGCAGATCCGCTTTCGCGGAGAAGTGGCGTGCCTCGGGCCGGTCCCCGGTCGAGGAACTCGGGCCGGGACGGCCCCGAGCACTCTGCTGCGGTCCCGGAGGTCCCGCGCCACTGCCTGCCGTTCTCGACTTCACAGCGTCTTCAGCAGTGGGTGCAGTGTGGGGAGGAGGCTACGATAGCGTTCGAATTTTTCGCGGTACGCGGCGTGGCGTTTGGGGTCTGGTTCGAAGACGCGGTCGCGTGCGACGAAGCGCGACACGCCTTCGGCGGCGTTGGCGAAGACGCCGGTCGAGATGCCGGCGAGGATGGCGGCGCCCAGCACGGTGGCTTCCGTGATGCGCGGGCGGACGAACGGGATGCCGAACACATCAGCCTTGATCTGCAGCCAGACGTCGGATTTGGCGCCGCCGCCGGTGGCGACGAACTCGGAGGTGTCGATGCCGAGCGTGCGCAGGGCGTTGAGGCTGTCGACGAAGTAGAGTGTCTCGCACTCCATGATGGCCTTGAGGATTTCGCCGCGCGTGGTGGTTGTCTTCAGGCCGACAATAGCGCCGGCGGCGTCCGCGACGAAGTTGGGCGGGCCGCTCATTTCGAAGTATGGCAGCACGAGCAGGCGCGTCGGGTCGGCGGGCATTTCGGCGCTGAGCCGGTCGTAGATATCCGCCTTGCCGCGGACCTTGGTCCGTTCCGCGGCCGCGAACGTGTCGCGGAACCATTTCACCAGCACGCCGCCCTGGTTGTAGATGAAGGACACGTAGAGTCCGGGCAGGATGTGGTGTTCGATGTTCAGGCCGTTGGCGAGCATGTCGCCGGTGTTGCGGGGGATGTGGTCGTAGGTCGGGGTGATGCACTCGAACGTGCCGATACCGCACACGGCGCTGCCGGCGCGGCAGATGCCGGCGCCGAGGGAGTTGCAGCACTGGTCGTGGCCGCCGATGACGATCTTCACGTTCGGCGCCAGGCCCAGTTCGGCGGCGACGCGTTTCGAGACGGTGCCGGCGATGGTTCCGGCCGGGACCGTTTTCGCGAGCTTGGCGCGCGGGATGCCGGCCAGCTTGAGCAGCCGGTCGGACCAGTCTTCGCGGCGGATGTCGAACAGCAGTGTGCGGTTGGCCAGGGAGTGGCCGGTGAGCGGCTCGCCGCCGAGCAGGAATGCGACCAGGTCGCCCCAGAGCAGGAACAGGTCCGCCTTGGTGTACAGGTCCGGTTCGTTCTCGCGCGTCCACCACAGTTTCGGCAGCGAGTAGTTGACGCCGAGGATGTTGGGGTTGATGGCGTAGAACCGTTTCTGGCCGAGTTGGGTGCGCAGGGGGGCGAGTCCGTCGTCGCCACGGCTGTCGGAGCAGAGGATGGAGCGGCCGAGGATGCGGCGGTCGCGCGTGACCGGGGTCATGGCCTCGCCCAGGGAACTGATGCTCAGCGCGGTGATGGGGTCCTTCTTGGTTCGGGCTGCGACGTCCGCAACGACGGTCTTGACCTTGCGCCATACGTCCGTGCTGTCGAGTTCGTTCCAGCCCTCGTGCGGGTGCAGCGTGGCGTACTCCTGGTAGGCGCTGGCCAGGGCCTGGCCGCACTCCGAGAATGCCACGGCCTTGCAGCCGGTCGTGCCCAGGTCGATGCCGAGAAGACTCATGGTTTGGCCCCCTTGGTGTCGCGGCGCGTGGGCCGCTGACTCGCTGGCGCTCGCCGACGCCGTCCTACGAACCGGGGTTGATGATCTTTGCGGACCCCGCGATCTCGAGTTCGTCGCGCATGGTGGTGACCGTGGCGTCGTACACCGCCTGGCGCGCGGCGGCGGCGGACTCCGGCACCGCCTTCTCGTACGCCTGACGCAGTGCGGTGCCGATGTTGATCTTGGCGATGCCGTGGCGGAACGCCTGCAGCAGGTACTCCTTGCGGATCCCGGAACCGCCGTGCAGCACCAGCGGCACGCCGGTCAGGGCGCGGATGCGATCGAGGTGCTCGATGTTCAGGCGCGCTTCGACTTTCTTCTGCGACTTGGCGGCGCCGGAGATGGCCCCGTGCACATTGCCGATGGCGACCGAGAGCCAGTCCACACCGGTCTCCTGCACGAATCGCTGCGCTTCAACCGGGTCCGTGAAGCCCTTGCCGGAGGCGAACAGTTCGTCATACGGGGGCAGGGGGCCGGCCTCGTGGCCGAGTACGGCGCCCAGTTCCGCTTCGACCGGCAGTTTGGCCCGGTACGCGATGGCCACGACTTTCGCCGTACAGGCGATGTTCTCGGCCAAGGGCAGGCGCGAGCCATCGACCATGACCGATCCATAACCGAGTTCGGCGGCCTCCGAGATGATGGCCTCGAAGTCCACCCGCTTGTTGTCCTCGTCCAGCACGGGAACGTGGTCCAGGTGCAGGCGTGTGTAGCGTTCGTCTTTCACTTGGCTGTAGGTATCGCGGATGGCCTTGAGGCTCTTTGCCTGGAACTTTTCCCACTCGAGTCGGGCGACCTGGATGAGCCCGAACGTCTGCGTGTCGCGGAGCGCCGCGACGATCGGTTCCATCATGGGCAGGTGCGGGACGTTCAGGGCAGGAACGACCGTTCCGGCCTTCCAGGCGTTCAGGATCAGCTCGCGTGTTGATCGTGCCATGGTTCGGCTTTCCTTTCAACCTGGGCGGGTGAACCCGCCCAGGCGGCGAAGTGGTGTGCCCTGATCGGGATGCGATCGAGCGGGCCGTGGCTCGGCGCGTCCCGCGCCGAAGCGGGGTTCGCCGGCCGGTCCCCGGCCGGCGAACTCGGTCCGGGACGGACCCGAGTACCCTGCTGCGGTCCCGGAGGTCCCGCGCCACCGTCCATCACCGCGGACGGGGTTACATGGGCGCCGCGGACGATTACTGTACACCGGGATGATGCCTTGGCGAGTCGGGGTTGCGTCGGCCCGATTCCCGGCTATGCTTGTGGATGCCGGTTTCGGTGCGCCCCGGGTCTCCTGGCCCGGTGTGGGGGGGGAGCGGGGGCAGCGAGTTCACGGCCAGGTCGGGAGATCTGGTTGCCACCTTCAGGAGGCAGTTGATGTCAGCGAAGGCCAAGAGCAAGAGCGAGAAGCGCGCCACGACGTCGCCCTGGGGCGACGTCGTGTTCTTCGATGCGAACCTGACGATCGGTCCGGCGCGGCAACGCAGCGCCGACGTGCGATGGCGCACGGATGAGGTGCAGGCGGAACTGGCCCGATGCGGAATCGGCGCCGGGTTGGCGCGCTCGGCGCTGGCGAAGCAGGAGTCGGTGCTCACGGCGAACCGCGAGTTACTGGCCGAGACGCGGGCTCGGCCCGGCCTGTACCCGCTGTGCGTGATCACGCCGCCGTTGCTGGACCTTATCCCGTCGGAGGACGAGCAATGGAAGGTCTTGGCGGCACAGGACGTGCGTGCGGTGATCGCACACCCGCTGTCGCACAACGTCGGGTATTCGGTGCGGCACTGGGCGCGCTGGGCCGACGTGCTGGCCGCGGTGCGGGTGCCGTTGTTCGTCGAGTTCAGCGAGATCCCTGCGTCGGGCGATTTCGAGAAGTTCTACAACTGGGTTTCGCTCTTCGACGCGAACCCGGTCGTGCTGCTGGACGCCAACTGGGGTGCGGCGTGTTACGTGCTGCGGCTCATGGAGACGAACCCGAACCTGCACCTGGAGCTGTCGAACTGGCAGGCGCACCACTGCCCGGAATTTCTGGTTCGGCATTTCGGTGCGGAGCGTGTGCTGTTCGGAACGGGCCAGCCGTTCAAGTGCCCCGGGGCCGGGCGTGCCGCGGTGGACTACGCCGACGTCGAGCACGCGGCCCGTTGCGGCATTGCGGGCGGGAACCTGCTGCGGCTCTTGGACTTGCGCAAGTTAGCGACCTGGCCGGTTGCCGCGGCGGCGGACCCGCTGGCTGCCGCGGCGCGGACGGGCACGCCGGTGCCGACGCTGGTGGCCGATGCGCATGCGCACGTGATGGACGACGATCAGCGCATGGTCACCAGCACGGTGTTCCCCGACAGTACGCCGGAAGAGCAGATGCGGGTCAACGAGCGGCTCGGGATCGAGTTCCAGTGTCAGGCGTCGTGGACCGGGCCGGTCAACGCGGCGGCGCGGATCGGCAACGACATTCTGCTCAGGTCGCAGGAGAAATTCCCGGACCACGTGATTCCGATGGCGACCGTGGATCCGTCGCAGATGGCGCCGGACGAGGTCCAGGCGGAGCTTGGGCGCCTGTTCGTCGAGGGGCCGGCCGCGGGGCTCAAGCCTTACCACACCATGGGTATCCCGTACCATGATGCGGCGTGGGCGCCGTTTTTCGAATTCGGCAATTCCCGCAAGTTGTTCACGTTGCTGCACCCGCTCGGGAATCTCGCCTGGGCACCGAACTCCGCGCAGGCGCAGGGCATTGTCGAGTTGGCCCGGCGCTATCCCGAACTGAGTATCCTGATCGCGCACAGTGGCGGCAGTTTCGAGTACGCCCGCACGGCGGTGTGGATTGCCAAGCAAGCCCCGCGTGTGTTCCTCGAACTGACACTGACGCCGGTTACGGCCGGCATCGTGCCGTGGCTGGTTGGCGAGATCGGCGCGGAGCGCGTTCTTTTCGGGACCGACACGCCGATGCGCGATCCGCGGCCGCAGTTCGGCTGGGTGGTGCACGCGGCTATCAGCGAGGAAGCCAAGCGCCAGATCCTCGGGCTGAACTTCTGCCGGATCCTGGCGCGGTGCGAGAGCAACTGTCCGGCGATCCGGCGCGTTCGCGAGAAGCTGACGTGAGGGGCGCGCGACTTCGCCGCGGCCATGCAAGGGGGATAGGCTGAAGGAAGAGTGGGGGGGAGAGGTGCGGGCGACGCTGCTACGGCTCTCGGCGACGTCACCCTATGGAGCGCGGTGGCAAGTCCGCCACGGGCGGCGCGACACCGCTTTGGCTGAGGCGCATTGCCCGCGCAACGTGCTCCAGCCAAAGCGGCGTCACCGGGCGCTCGCTCGCCCTCTGCCGTCGCACTCCATAGGCACATGCCGGCGGCCGTGGTTAGCCGCAGTGACGACCGTTTTCCATACGCGGCGGACACACAGTGCAGGCGGGCCACCGCAGCGTTGGGGGCTACGAACGGGCGTCCAGAGCGGCACGGCGTTGGCGTCGGCGCCAGGCCCGGACCGCTTCCACCAGCAGCAGACCCGCTGCCAGGGCCAGTCCGATCCCGGACAGGCCGTTGGCCAGGCGCTGGCCCAGCGGCAGCGGCCAGTGCGGCGACTGCCGGTTCACAAACCGCAGGAAGTTGTCCCGGTCCGAAACGGGGATACGCTGGAACGTCCCTGTGTGGGTCGGAAGCGGATAGACCAGGCTGCGGGGATCGGTCATGTTGAAGCAGCCGTCCGTGACGCGATCGACGGGGCCTGGGACGACGGTGGGTCGGAACTGGGCCAGATTGTAACCGAAGATCGGCTCGTAGGGCGGGAGGCTGCTGGCGTGCTGGAGGAAGACCTGGCCGTCCGGCACGCGCAGGCCGATCGTCTCGACGGGGAAGGCATCGCCGTGTCTCGCCTGGACGTAAGCCTGACGCACCTGCCGCGGGTCGAAGCAGCGTTGCTGAAGGTCCTGGTCGGAAGAGAGGAAGTAGGACAGGAGGAAGGCGGCCCCCACGGCGCCCAGAAGCAGTGCGCTTCCCGCTTTCCGGGCTTCGGTCCACGTGCGGGTCAGGCTGTGGAAGGCCAGGGCCCCCAGAATGGCCAGGGGCAGGATGAAGGTGGCCGTGAACCGCACGTTCACGTGCATGGAACGCAGGAACGGCAACTGCCTCAGGCTGGGGTAGATGAGGCCCTTGCCCGTGGTGAATTCGACGGCGAGCCAGGCGCTCAGCAGCAGCAGTGCCGCGGCGACGTACCGGCGCGTTTCGAGGCGCGGTCGGCGCACTGGGCGGCGCGACGCGGCGGCGACAAGCTGCCAGGCCAGCAACCCGATCAGCACGGGTGAAACCGCGCTGTCGAGTTCCCAGATCCCGTACGTTTCTCCTGTCGCGGACTTCATCTGTGCCCATGCCGTGCCGAGGGAGCCGCCCCGGAGCAGTTCGAACGGGGCCAGGCCGGTGACTCCGAGCAGTTGTGCGGCAATGCCGGGCACGGCGTGCGTCAGTGGTACGGTACTTTCGTCGACGACGTGCCGCGGGAAGTGGTTCATGAATGAGCTGACGGCGCAAATCTTCGATGCGCACAGCAAGGCCATGATGCCCAATCCGAGTCCCCCACGCCATGCCACGGGGCGGACCCGCACCGCAGTCGGGTCGTGCAGGTACAGGATGGGCAAGGTCATGAGGATTGAGAGCGCGGCGATGAGAGCGAGGTAGAAGCCGGCCTGATGGACGAACATGGCCAGGATGAGGGCCAGGATGGTTGCGGGCAGTCCGAGGTGTGCATCGGGGGCGAGGAGTACCGCGGCGATGAGCGGGAGAAGCGGGAAGAGCTGGTAACCCACGTGTCCCACCGCCATGTGTTCGAGGTAGAAACCGCTGGTGCTGAAGAAGAACGCCCCGAGCAGGGCGGCGGTGGTGTGCAGGCGTGCCACCCGGGTGAGAAGGTACCACGTGGATAGGAAGCCGCCGATGACCAGCAGAAATGTCGAGGCCAGGATGGCCTGCCACGGGTCCATGATGGCGGTGAGCAACTGGGGGATCGAGAATTGGAGATGCTGCGGGTTCGGGTGTGCCGGCAAGCCGCCGCCGAAGCTGGGTGTGTACCACTGGACTCCAGGGCCATTTTGGTGGCCATGCAGGTAGGTGTCGAGCAGTCGCGGCAGGAAGTACCCGTAGTCATGCCCCGTTTTCGGGTAGTCCTTGGCAATGAACGCGAGCACAAGGCAGGCCGCGGTGCCAGCCAGGAGCACCGCCAGTCCCAGATGAGCCCTGTTTACTTGTTTTTCTTCCATATGCATACGACGGATTTGCCCACACGGTGGCCGAGGAGCGGGTCGATGCGGCGTGACAGTGGTACCAGGCGCCGGTCCCAGAAAAGGATCTGCTTCTCGCTTGGGAGCGACTGGCGCAGCAGGACCCGGTTGGCGAGGGATGCGAGCATGCCGGCAGAGTCCAGGTAGCGTAACATCTCGACGCAGCCTGCCGGAGGTGTGACGGCGGTGAGGGTGCGGCGACTGTAGCGGCGATGGTGGCCAATGGCGCGGTCGAATGCACTGAAGAGGAACGGGTGTGCCGGAGCCACCACAATGAGCGCTCCGCCTGGCGCGAGGTGTTGTGCCGCCTGTGCCAGTTCGTGACGGTCGTCGGCAATGTGTTCGATGACATCCACGTAGAGGACGCTGTCAAACGGGTGCGCGGGGCGCAGGTCCGCTACCACGCCGCCGTGGACCCGGCAGCAGGGCGGGATACGGCCATCGCTGCACCGTTGGTCGAGTTCGGCGCGCAGTTTCGGGTCGGGTTCGAGGCAGACCCATTCCTGGCGGTTGCCGTCGCACAGTGCGGCGGTTGTCGTCCCTTGGCCGGCCCCCACTTCCAGGACGCGTTGGCCCAAGTGCGGCGCGAGCAGGTCATGGAGGTAGCTCTTCCAGTTGACAGCCTGGGCAAAGAGGTCCAGTTCCTTGCCGATGTAGGTAATTGCGGTCATGCCGGGAACAGGGTTTCTTCGTTGAGGATGTAGTCGCGATAGTCACTGGCCGGGATGAAGAGCTTGCTGCTGCGGTGGTTGAGGATAATGAACGCGAGCATGGTGAGCAGCAGGACGGCCTGGAACATGATCACGACCAGTCCGATGGCCACGTTGGTGGCCCAGCCAGGGATGGCCAGCGGCGTGAGGTACTTGACGTAGAACAGCACTCCGAACCCGAGCACCCCGAGCAGGATGACGAGCAACGAGAGCAGCATCAGCCGGACGGTGAGGATATCGATATACACCGACATGGCGCTGAGGCCGTGCACGACCAGCGACACCAGGTTCATCTTCGAGCGGCCCGCGTAGCGGCGTCCCCGGTCCGTAGGAATGGCGTCCCAGGGCAGGCCGGCACGAACCACCCCGGCGGCGAAATGGTTCCAGATTTCCGGCAGCAAGACCGTCCGCTGAAGCAACGGCGCGGGGATGAGGCAGAAGTTGCCGAACGCGATGCTTCGTCCGGTCACGACACGGAACAGCATCTTATACGTCCAGTAGGCGATGCGGAACAGGAGTCCTTCGGTGCGCCGGACGCGGCGGGCGAAGATGATGGTCTCGGGCTTCTCCCGATGTGCCTGCGCCAACCGCTGGACATCGGCGGGTTGGTCTTCTCCGTCCGAATCCATTACGACGATCACCCCGCTCGGACAGCGTTCGCGGACCCGGGCCAACCCGAGGGCGATGGCCCTCTGGTGGCCGAGGTTTCGTGCCAGGTGGATCACCTCGACACGCCGGATGCAGGTGAGGCCCTGAAGTTGTGCGCGGACCGTGGCGCACGGCTCAATGGAACCGTCGTCGATGGCAAACACGTCCACGTGCAGTTCTTGCCCGGCGATGACCTGATCGAGTTCTTTGAGCAGGACAGTAAAGGACGTCCAGTCGTTGAACACCGGTGTTACGACAGCCATGTTCAGAACGGTGCTCATGGTTGTGGGTTTCCGGATCCTCTTTCCGGCTTCGTGCCGACGCAGGTACAGGGCTGTTTCTTTTTCGCCTTTGGGGGCATCGAGCGCATTGTGGCGCGGGACGTTCCGGACCGCAGTTCCCTTCGGCCGGGGACCGTCCGAGCCACTGGCCGAACTCCTGGAAGCCGAAAAAGAAACAGCCCTGACGCAGGTATGGCGGCGCTTGACCGCGTCGCCTTCGGCCTCTACGTTGCCTCGGGTGAGGCGATTTTCACGGTGCTGTCCATCGGGCGACAGACTATAGCATTCTGCAGTGCGGAGAGCCAGAGCGAAGGATGCGGAAGGGGTAATGCGTCAGTCGCGGGTGCACGGTTGGGCGGAAGATGAGCAAAGTGGCGGGAGCGGCTCGCTCCCGCGGGTGTCGGAGCGAGCCGCTCCGACCACTTTAGGCGTCAGCCCAAGTCAGACTTCGACCTTATCTCCACCCGCGACGGACGCATTATGCGGAAGGCGGGGTGTTGCCTGGGTGGCGGGAAACAATGCTTGGTTCAAGTGGGGCACAGCGAACAGGACGGAGGGTGTGGATGAACAGAATCGGACGCATCGCATGGGCCGGACTTGTGGGGGTGTGTCTGGTGGCGGGGCTTGGGCCCCTGACCGCAGGTACGCTGCTCGACGTGAGTGCGTGGCAGGGCGGCGCCTTGGACCCTGTCATCACCCGCGGCGGTGCGCCGTCCCTGCGTTGGGCGCATGCCGAGAACCCGGCACTGAGCGTGCAGTTCAATCCGCCGGCGGACTGGTCCGGGTACGGCGCCCTGTCGTTCTGGCTGCATTCCGGCAAAGCCACCGGGGCGGCGTTCATGTTGATCATCCCCTCGGAAAACGCGGCCGAAGAGGGCAGTGACTACTACTCCTACAAGATCACGGTCGACTGGACCGATTGGCGGCAGTTCCTGCTGCCGCTGCGTGAACTGGGCGCGGCCCGGAACCCGGTCGGCTGGAACAAGGTCGACGGGATCACGCTGACCGCGTCCGGCTGGGACAACACGCCGAACCCGGAAACGGTCCTGCACGTTTCGGACGTGGAGCTACTTGCAGTACAAGATGTTGCAACGTCAGACGAGGAGTTCTTCACATCGCTGGACCTGGCGCGGCCTGACCTGGTCGCGGTGAAGGCGGCCGTGGACGCCAAGGACTGGGTTGCGGCGACGCGCGAGTTTGCGCGGCACATCCGCGAGCGCCAGGCCCCGCGCTGGACCATTGACTGGCGCGACCACCCGTTCCTGGGCGTCAAGGTTCCGGCGATCGAAGAGGACCGCGCCCCCGGCCAGTGGGATTACTATTCCACGTTCGTCACGGTGGACTGGGAGGGATGGAAGCGTTTTGAGCTGAAGAAGAGCGACTTCCAGGGTGAAGCGGTGGTGGAGGGCAAGGGTAAGCAGGGCAAGAAGCCGATAGGCTGGCAGTGGATCAAGAATCTGTCGTTTCACGCCAGCGGTTGGGAACTGACGCCGAACCCCGAGACCGTGCTGTGCTTCGATGACATTGCACTGTCGGGGCCGACGGGGCGCGCCGAGGTGGCGACGTTCGAGACTGAAGGTCGTTCGTTCGGCGGCTTGGAACGGACGAACGAGCAGGCTCACGGCGGCCAGTTCGCCGGCAAGTGGGGCAACCCGGTTTTGACCTCGGGCATCACGCTGTGGCGCATTCCGCACGACTGGACGGGGTATGACCAGCTCGAGTTCTGGCTCTGGTCGGCCAAGGCGACCGGGGGCAAGTTCATCATTGTCTTGGACTCCGATCCGCCGCAGAGCCAAAAGGGGGCCGAGGCGTGGATGCAGAAGAAGTTTGCCTGGAGCTACGCCGGCGGGCGCGAGTGGAGCCTTGAGTTCAAGGACCGAATCGACTGGCACGCCAACCCGACCGAGGGCGAGTTCCGCACGCACCTGTGGAACGAGAGCCTGCACCGGCACGCCTACTTCACCACGCTTGCCCGCGCCTATTGGGAGACCGGCAATGAGCGGTATGCGACGGCGTTGGCGGAGATGTGGATGGACTGGATCCGCTGTAACCCGCGTCCGCGGCTCACGTCCGGGAACGGGAATGCCATGACCGACTCGTCGTGGCAGACGCTGACCACGGGCATTCGCCTGGAGAACGTCTGGCTGGACGCGTTGTACCGGTGTCTGGGCGCGCCGCCGTTCACCGACGAGGCGGTGGTCGCCATTGTGCGGTCGTTTGGCGAGCAGGCGCGGCACCTGCGGCAGTGGCCGTCGAGCGGGAACTGGCTCACCGAGGAGTCCATGGGCCTGTACACCGCCGGGATGATGTTCCCCGAGTTCCGCGACGCGCCGGAGTGGCGCAAGGTGGCTGTCGAGCGGCTGTACCGGCAATTGGACGACGAGGTCTATCCCGACGGCATGGAGTACGAACTGGCGTCCGGTTACAGCAACTGGGTGGTCAGCAATGTGTCGAACCTGGTGGACCGCGCCGACATGAACGGGCTGCGTGCCGAACTGCCTGCGGACTACCTGGCGAAAATCGAGAAGATGTATAACTACCAGCTTCTGGCCATGATGCCGAACGGTGCGCTTCCCGGTCTGAACGACTCCGGCCCCGCCGACGTGCGCGGGGCCTTGGCGCGCGGCTATTCCCTGTTCCCGGGCCGCGAGGATTTCCTGTTCGGCTCGACGCTGGGCGCGCGCGGCACGATGCCCGCCGAGGTTTCGCATGCGTTCCCGTACTGCGGTCACTACGTTATGCGCTCGGGCTGGGACAAGGATGCCGTGTACCTGCTGTTCGACTCCGGGCCGCTCGGGTACGGGCACGAGCACGAGGACAAGCTGCACGTGGTGCTGTGGGCGTACGGCCGCGAGCTCCTGCTCGACCCCGGCAACTACTCGTACGACCGCAGCAAGTGGCGCCGGTACGCCATCGACACGCCCGGGCACAACACGATCCTGGTCGACGGGCTGGGCCAGAACCGGCGCGCGCACCGCGCCAAGACTTTGTTTTGGCCGCGGCCCTGGGACAAGCCGGTGCCGCCGGACAACGACACGCTGTGGCAGAGCACGGAGGTTGCGGACTTCGCACGCGGCACGTACCGGGACGGGTATGGCCCGAAGGCGGATGCGAGCGTCGAGCACACGCGGCGCGTGCTGTTCGTCAAGCCGCGCTACTACATCATGCAAGACACCCTGAGGCCATCGGACACGGCGGAGCACGCCTACGAGGCGCTTTTCCATTTGAGCTCGGAGAACGCCGTTCTCGATGAGACGACGCTGGCGGTGCGCACGCAGAATGCGGACACGGCCAACCTGCTGATCGTGCCGCTGGCGGGCAACGGGCTGGCGGCGCGCGTGGTCAAGGGGCAGGAGGACCCGGTGCAGGGTTGGGCGAACGGGCCGTGGCGTCCGGTCCCCACGGCGGTATATGCGCGCAAGGGCAGTGGGATGGTGCAATTCGCCTACGTGTGCATTCCGTTGGCCAAGGGTGAGGATGCGGCCGGGTTGACGGTCGAGGCGGTGTCCGGCGCCGCACCGGCGCCCGGGGAGTTGGTCTTCGAAGTGCGCGTCCCGGATGGGACGGCGGATGTGTTCCGGATCCAGGACCTGTCGCCGGCTGGGACGGCACTAGTGCCCGCCGGGGCGTCCGAACTGCAGTGGACGCGCCGGGCCGCGGACGGGACCGAGTCAGTGCGGTTTGCCGTGGCGGCGCCGACGCAGCCGCAGTAGGGCGGCGCGCGCCGCCGGCACCCGTGGCTGGGCGCGTCCCGCGCCGAAGCAGAATGCTCGGGCCGGTCTTGTCCGGCGACATGTCCGCCATAGCCAGAGCGACGGCGGAAGCTGCTTGGGCGAAGACGGATCTCCGGCCGAGATCCTCGGTCCGAGACGGACCCGAGGGACTCTGCCGCGGTCCCGGAGGTCCCGCGCCACGGGGCCAGGCCGAGCCCCGCTCCCCAGGGCTGTTTCAAGATCGGGTCACGCCGCATGGGAACGCTCCGTATCGACGCGCGTTCAGTAGGGCCGGCCTGTCCCCAGGCCGGCCCCCCCCGGCGTGGGGACACGCCGGGGGTACTTGTCGGTCCCGCAGGCGGAGAATCTTGAAACAGCCCTGCCCGCTACCGGGACTTGATTTCGCCCGGGGGCCGGCAATGTTATGATGATTCCGCCCTGCGGTGACAGGTGTTGATTAAGGCGTACGGGCCATCGTGTGCCAGGGGCAAGGGCGTTCGGCAACTGAGACGGTGGAGGAGACGATGAGAGAAGACTTGTACCTGAAGGACTTTCTCGATCGCGACGGGTTGCGGCGCGCGCAGTTGACGCGGATGCGGGCCACGCTGGAGCGGGTCTATGAACGTGTGCCGTTCTACCGCAAGGCGTTTGATGAGAAGGGCGTCAAGCCTTCGGACCTTCAGAGACTGGAGGACTTGGCGAAGTTTCCGTTCACCATGAAGAAGGACCTGCGGGACACGTATCCGTTCGGCCTGTTCTCATCGGAACGCAAGGACGTGGTACGGGTTCACGCCTCGAGCGGGACCACGGGCAAGCCGATTGTCGTTGGGTACACCGCGGAGGACATTCGGACCTGGTCTGAGGTCATGGCGCGCACGTTCCAGTGCATCGGGATTGGCCCCGAAGACGTGGTGCAGAACGCGTACGGGTACGGCTTGTTCACGGGCGGGTTGGGGGCGCATTACGGGCTGGAACGCGTCGGTTGCACCGTGATCCCGATGAGCGGTGGCAACACGGAGCGCCAGATTCTGGTGATGAACGACTTCGGCGTTACGGCCATCTGCTGCACGCCGTCGTACTTCCTGCACCTGGCCGAAGCGGCGGCGCAGGCCGGGCATCCGATCCAGAAGACGAAGCTGAAGAAAGGCATCTTCGGCGCCGAGCCATGGTCCGACGAGATGCGCAAGCGTATTGAGGCGGCGACGGGGATTTCGGCGTTCGACATTTACGGTCTCTCGGAGATTATCGGTCCCGGCGTCTCCAGCGATTGCGAGGCCAAGTGCGGGTTGCACGTGTTCGAGGACCACTTCTACCCTGAGATCATCGACTCCGAGACCGGCGCGGTCAAGGGCCTCGGCGAGGAGGGTGAGTTGGTCTTCACCACGATCACCAAGCAGGCGATGCCGCTGATCCGCTACCGGACACGCGACATTTCTAGATTGGACTACAGCAAGTGCGCCTGCGGCCGCACGATTGTGCGCATGGCGCGGGTGTCGCACCGCAGCGACGACATGATGATCGTCCGCGGTGTGAACCTGTACCCGTCGCAGGTTGAGGAAATCCTGCTCGAGGCCGAGGGCACGATGCCGCACTACCTGCTGGTGTTGACGCGCAGCAAAGAACTCGACGACCTGGAGATTCGCGTCGAGGTCTCGGCGGAAACGTTCTCGGACCGGGTCAAAGAGATGGAGAAGCTGCAGAAGAAGATCAGCGAGCGGATGAAATCGCTGTTCGGCTTGTCGGCGAAGGTGAGCCTGGTCGAGCCCGGTACCATCGAACGGAGCGTAGGCAAGGCCAAGCGCGTCCTCGACCTGCGGGAGAAGAAGTAGCGCGGGGCACGGGGCACGGGGCACGGGGCACGGGGCACGGGGCACGGAGCAGGGAGCAGGGAGCGGGGAGCGGGGAGCGGGGAGCGGGGCGGAGGGGAAGAGCGGGCCGAATGGGATGATGGGGGGGGGCGTGAACAGGTGAGCGTCTGAGTGCATGGTCCGATCCGTCCGTTTCGTCCGTTGGGGTCTGTTTTGTCCGGCAGGCGGGATTCTGCGACGGATGCCCGGAGTCGTAGGCAGTGAGATAAAGGGGGCACCATGAACATCAAGCAGTTGTCGATCTTTCTGGAGAACAAAGCGGGGCGGTTGGCGCACGTGACCGGGATCCTGGGCGATGCCGGGGTGAACATCCGGGCGCTGGCGCTGGCCGACACGAGTGACTTCGGGATTCTGCGTCTGATTGTCAACGATGTGGACAAGGCCCAGGAGGTCTTGCGCAAGCACAACGTCGTGTGTGTGGCAAACGACGTCACCGCGGTCGAAGTGGAAGACAAGCCGGGCGGCTTGGCGAAAGTGCTTGTCGTGCTGCAGAGCGCGGGCGTGAATGTCGAGTACATGTATGCCTTCACCGAGTGGAAGACGGGGCGTGCCGCGCTGATCTTCCGTTTTGACGATCCCGACAAGGCTGCCAAGCGACTCAGCGAGGCGGGGATTAGCGTTTTCGCGCAGGTTGACCTGACCGGCAACGCGAAGTAGACGCCGGCACAGTCTGGGGTGTTCGCGCGTCGCCGTACGGATCCGGCCTCGGGGCTCGGGAGTCGTACGCGGGGGGGGGGCGGGACTCGGGTGTCGGTCATCCTGGTCCCCGGTCGCCCCGTTGTTCCAGCGCCGGTGCGTGTTCTGGTCTGTATCCCACAGAGCGAATGTCTTCCAATTCCAACCTTACGCCGGCGATGCGGCAGTACATGCAGGCCAAGAAGGACCTGCCTGCGGATGCCGTGCTGCTGTTCCGCATGGGCGATTTCTACGAAGTTTTTTTCGACGACGCCAAGCGCGTCGCGCCCATTCTGGACATCGTGCTGACGCAGCGTGGCGGCGTGCCGATGTGCGGGGTGCCGCACCACGCGCTGCGCAGCTACATGCCGCGGTTGCTGGAGGCCGGGGTGAAGGTGGCCGTGGCTGAGCAGATGGAGGACCCGAAGTTCGCCAAGGGCATCGTGCGGCGCGACGTCATTCAGGTCATCACTCCCGGCACGGTCGTGGACGACGACGTCCTGTCGGCGTCCCGGAGCAACTTCCTGATGGCGATCAGTCCGGCGCGCGGGCGGTTTGGCGTGGCCCTTCTGGACGTGAGTACGGGCGATTTCCGGGTCACCGAACTGGAGACCCTGCACGCCCTGGAAACCGAGTTGCACCGGGTTCAGCCGGCGGAGTGCCTGCTGCCGACGACGGAGCATGCTCGGTGGAGTGAGCAGGGCCTGCCCGATGTTTCGGGCAAGATCGCCTGGACGCCACTGGAGGATTGGCATTTTGACCTGGAGGTCGCAACGGACAGGTTGTGCCGCCATTTCGGGGTGGCGTCGCTGGACGGGTTCGGGTGCCGGGGACTGCCTCAGGCCGTGTGCGCCGCCGGCGGTATCCTGCAGTACGCGCAGAGCAATCTGCGCCGCAGTGCGACGCACATCACCGGTCTGCAGGTCTACCAGACGGACGAGTGCATGGTCCTGGACCGGATCTCGCAGCGGAACCTGGAACTGGTTGACCCCATCTTTGCGGATGCCAAGAGTGCCACGCTGCTCGGCGTGCTGGACCACACCGTGACGCCCATGGGCGGGCGGTTGCTGCGCGAGTGGATTCTGCGGCCGTTGCGGCAGTGTGAGGCGATCAACCGCCGGCTCGACGTGGTGGCGGCCTTCGCTGCCGAGCCCATGCTGCTGGGTGAGACGCGTGACGCGTTGAGTGCCGTTCGCGATCTGGAGCGCACGATCGTGCGGTTGAACGTCGGCAACGCCAATGCCCGCGACCTGCGCGTGCTCCACGCCGGGCTGGTGGCCGTGCCGGGGATCCGTGCCATCCTGAGCCACGTGCAGGCCGAGTTCATGCAGTCGCTCTGTGCGGACTTGGTCGAATTGCCGGAGGTCACCGAACTCATCGACCGCGCCATTGTCGACGAACCGCCGCTGGCCATCAAGGAAGGCGGGCTCATCCGTTCCGGTTACAACTCGACGCTGGACGACTACCACCACGCTGCCACCGACGGCAAGACGTGGATTGCCGGGTTCCAGGCCGCGGAGCAGCAGCGCTCCGGCATCAAGTCGCTGAAGGTGCGTTTCAACAAGGTGTTCGGGTACTTCATCGAGGTCACGCGTGCGAACCTGCCGCAGGTTCCGGCGGACTACATTCGCAAGCAGACCGTGGTCAACGGCGAGCGTTTCATCACCCCCGAGTTGAAGGAGATCGAGGACAAGGTCCTCGGCGCGGAGGAGAAGAGCCAGGCCCTGGAGTACGAGTTGTTCCAGGAGGTTCGGGGGCAGGTCATCGGTTCGACGGAGCGCATCCAGCGGATTGCGCGCGCCCTGGCGACCGTCGACGTGCTGGCGTCGCTGGCGGACGTGGCGGTTCGGCTCGACTATCGGCGCCCCACGGTCGACGACTCCACGCTGCTGGACATTCGCGATGGCCGCCACCCGGTCCTCGATGCGCTGATGAAGGAGGAGCGGTTCGTGCCCAACGACACGCTGTTGGACACATTGGAGAACCAACTCGCGATCCTCACGGGGCCGAACATGGCCGGCAAGTCCACGTACATCCGGCAGGTCGCGTTGCTGGTCCTGATGGCGCAGATGGGCAGTTTCATTCCGGTGCGTTCGGCGACCGTCGGCATGGTGGACCGGATTTTCACCCGGGTCGGTGCGGCGGACGACATCTCGCGTGGGCAGAGCACGTTCATGGTTGAGATGATCGAGACGGCGAACATTTTGAACAACGCCACGCCGCGGAGCCTGATCATCCTGGATGAGATTGGGCGCGGCACGAGCACGTTTGACGGGCTCAGTCTGGCCTGGGCGGTGGCAGAGTATCTGCACGACCACGCGCCCGTGAAGGCGCGCACGCTGTTTGCCACCCATTACCACGAATTGACGGAGCTGGCGCTGACCATGCGCGGGGTCAAGAACTACAACATTGCGGTCCGGGAGTGGAGTGAGAAGATCATCTTTCTGCGCAAGATACTGCCGGGCGGCACCGACAAGAGCTACGGCATTCACGTGGCGCGCCTGGCCGGACTGCCCAAGGCGGTCATCGAGCGCGCCCAGGAAGTCCTGGGCAATCTGGAAGGCAACGAACTGGGTGAAACCGGCGAGCCCAAGCTGGCGCAGACCCGGGAACGCAAGAAGAAACGTGAGGCGCAGCCTGCGCAACCTGCGCAGCCGATGCTGTTCCAGTTCTGAAACCGGCCCGATCGTCCGTTTCGCCCGGTGCGACCCGAGTCGGTATTGAATCGGCCCCGGGCTGGCGACCGTTTGCCACCGGTCGACACGAGAACCCACACGAGAACCCAGGGTGACGCTGTCGCTCTGCCCTGGGCTATTATACGTTGCCCCTTCAGGGCAAGCCGATGGTCGCCTCGCGGCGGGCCTGATTCTGCGGGTTTCGCTGGCGCTGTTCTCGGCACCGGATATACGGTGAAGTAGCGTGTTACATCCATAAACCCCGAACCCCGAACCCCGAACCCCGAACCCCGAACCCCGAACCCCGAACCCCACACCTTTGGGCACACGAACTTTCATCACCAGCGATTTGCACCTCGGTTCGCCGTACTTCCGGCGGGATGAGTTTCTGGCTTTTCTCCGCTGGTTGCCGGAGGGTGCGGGGCTGGTTCTGAACGGTGACGTCATTGACTCGCCCGGAGCGGTGCTCTCGGTTGCTGACCAGGAGGTTCTGGTGCAACTCGTGCAGGAGGCAGCGCGGCGGTCGGTGATCTGGGTCTGGGGCAATCACGATGACGGTTACCGCCTTCCGGAATCCGGCTGCGTCGTTTACGCACCGTTTCACACCCTTGCTGGCCAGCTCTACGTCGCACATGGATACGTCTTTGACGGGGTGATGCCGCGGCACCGCTGGTTCATCCGGGGTTTTCGTTTACTGCACTCGGTACGGTTGCGGCTGGGCGCCCGGCCGGTGCATGTGGCGCAGTACGCGAAGAAGTGGTTGCGGCTCTACCGTTTCCTCTGCCGCAACGTGCGGCAGAATGCGATCGAATCGGCGAAGGCGCACGGTTTTCCGGCCATCACGTGCGGGCACGTGCATTTTGCCGAGGACACCGTTTCGGACGGGGTGCGGTACATCAACACCGGCGCCTGGACGGAACCGCCCGCCTATGTGCTGGACGTGGATTCGGACCGCATGGCGTTGCGCACCGCCGCCGAACTGCTGGCGACGCCGGACGGGAGAAGGTGAAGCGCTTCGTGCGTCTCGCGCTTGGAATCCGCGCTTCGCCCACTATTCTAAAAGTAAGGCGCCGCGGTGCGGTGCGTGTGGTCAGGACGATTAACGGTGATGTCAGTTCAGAGGTAATTCATGGCCGGACGTGGAACACCGATTCGGATCGCGGTCATCATGGCTGGCGGGACGGGGGAGCGGTTTTGGCCGCTGTCGCGCCAGAATCGGCCGAAGCAGCTTCTGAAGCTGGCCGACCCGAATAGGTCCATGCTTGCCGAGGCCCTGAGCCGGATCAGCCCGCCGGTCTCGACGGACAACGTGTTTGTAGTCACGGGGAAGACGCTGGAGCCGTTGATTCAGAGGGCGGGGTTGAGGTTGGCGCCGCAGAACGTTCTGACGGAGCCCTGCAAGCGCAATACGACCGGCTGTCTGATTTACGCCGCGGCGGTGGCGTTGGTGCGGCTGAAGGCCGACCCGACCGACGTCGTCATGGGCGTGCTGACGGCGGACCACAGCATTCCTGAGGAGGACCGGTTCCGCGAGACGGTGGCGGCGGCGTTTGCGGCGGCGGAGAACAGCGACTGCCTGGTCACCATCGGCATGAAACCGACGCGGCCCGAGACCGGGTATGGCTATATCGAGATTGCGGAGAATCCGGTTCCCCAGGCTGGCAGTGACGCCGGTGTGCCGGCGTTCAAAGTCATGCAGTTCCGTGAGAAGCCCAATCTGGCGACGGCCATGGAGTTTCTGGAGACCAACCGGTTTCTGTGGAACAGCGGCATGTTCTTCTGGCGGCTGTCGAGTTTTCTCAAGGAGCTGCAGAGGGCGAATCCCGAGATTGCGGCACGGGTGCCGCAACTGGTCGAAGCCATGGAGAAGCGAGATACGGCCGCGATCGAGAACATCTTCTCCGAACTCCCCGACAAATCGATCGATTTCGTGCTCATGGAGCACTCCCGGAATGTGCTGGTGGTTCCCGGCGAGTTCCGCTGGAATGACGTGGGCGCATGGGATGCGCTGGACCGCACATTGCCGTGCGACAACCGGGGCAATGTGACCGCCGGCGACCCGGTCCTGGTGGATGTGCAGAACTGCGTCGTGTACAACGATGCCGGGGCGGGAGCCATGGCCGTGGCCTGCGTGGGTGTTCATGACCTGATCGTGGTCGTCACCCGCGACGGGGTTGTGGTCTTGCCCAAGAACCGTTCCCAGGACATTCGCCTGGCGGTCGCGGAACTGAAGAAGCGCGGCGCGCCGCAGGTGTAGGCAACGCGCTTGCTCCATCGCGCGGTGGCTCGGCGTGTCTCGCGCCGAAGCGGGACTATCCGGCCGGCTCTGTCCGGCGAAGCTACTCGCGGGAAGACGGATCCCCGATCATCCGCTGCGGTTCCAAAGTCCCGTCACCCATTTCCGCTGCCACCTCAGTCCGCCCCGTCTGGGAACGCATCGTGGTGAAAGCCTGGCTGGTAGCCGTGTTCGGTGCACCAGCGCACCGCCGTTTCCATCCTCTCGAAATGGTCCGGGATGTAGTTGCTGTAGAACGGGAACGAATACTGCTCGTGCGACGCGATGCTGACGAACTGGTTGAAGTACGGGTTGGCGGCTTTCGCCTCCAGTCGCTCCAGGATGACGTGCTTGGGGATACGGTTGCAGCACACATCGCCATGGAGAAACATCACGTCGTGGGCGACGTCATAGAGGCGGTAGTGGTGGCGCAGATACTCGGATCGCTCCGGATCGACCGAGTAGCCGATGTCCATGACCCAGTCCCCGCCCTGGGGTGATTTCGCCCCGGACTGCGGCATCATGAATCCGCCTTCGAAGACCCGCATGCCACGCTCCCGCAGGACCTTGAAGCAACCGGGCGTGATCATGGCCCAGTGGACGACACTCGGCGGACAGAACGCGTGCTCGGACGCGAACCGGACAATCTCCGTCTTCACGGCGTCGTAGTCGCTGGCCAGTTTTGCCGGCGCGGCGTACTGGTACGGTCGGTTGGGGAACTCGGAGTAGGCGTGGAAGGAGAGTCTGAGCCAGTCGGCGTTGTCGGCCCACTCGGTGCGGTAGGTGTCGGGGAACTGTGCGATGGTGAACGGGGTCGGGGTCTGGTCGTGATCGTTGCGGAAGAAAACGTTGAGGACGAACCGGGTCCCGTAGGTTCGGTGCAGGCCGCGCAGTTTGTCGAGGTAGAAGCAGTCGAAGATGGAGGGGTACCGGTTTGTCCAGATGTCGTGCAGGAAGAACACGTTGTCATCGATGAAGAAACCGTAGCGCTGCGTGGTGTCTCGGTCCCGGATGACGCGGACGGTGTGCGACTCCGTACCGTGGATTCCTGACGTGGTGGCGGTGATGTCGCTTGTCCGGCGGGTGAGCTTGACCTCAGCGGCAAACGTCGTGCCTTCGCGGGCTGCCGGGACGCCGTTGACCTGCACAGCGTCGAGCAGGCGTGCGGTGCCGCGGACCGTGATCGTCAACGCGTCCGGTTCGGGGCGGCCGTTCTGGTGCGTGAGTACGGCGCCATGCATGGGTGTGGTGATCTGAAGCATGGCGTGGGACCTCGCGTGTAGATGAGGGATGAGGGATGCAACCTGAAACCTGAAATGAATGCAGCCGAACCGCCTTCCGTTCCTGACTCCACCCTCAGTTTTCAGCTTTCATCCCTCTTCCCTCCGCCTTCACAGCCGGTCGAAGTACCGGTTGACCGGGGCCTGACCGAACCAGAAGCTGTTCATCTGTCGCCATTCGCTGTGCCCGTCGAGGAAGACGATGTTGCAGCCGTTCCGGTGCCGGGGGGACGGCGGGCGTTGGCCGCCGCTGCCCCCGGGGTTGGCGGTGGTCAGGCAACTGGGAGACTGGACGCCCGGCGACCAGTTGGCCAGATCCCAGGACGGATTGTAGGTGGCGGAAGGCGGGTTCGAGTTGGGCGTCGCACCGTACGACTGGCCGGCATCGGCGAGCACAAGGGTCTCGACCGGCGTGGCGATCTGGCTGAGCTTGCAGGCGGTGCTGTTGTAGGCGGACGCCGTGTCCCAGCCGAGGTAGCTGTAGTTGTAGCCGTAGGCCACATAGGGCGGCGGCCCGAGGGTCAACGACGCCTTGGGCTGGGCCGGGCAGACGAAGACTTCCGCGGTCCACCACACGTCACTGGTACCGCCCAGGCCGGGCGCCAGTTTGTAGGGCCACGTGCCCCAGTTTCCGACGGTGCTTCCGCCCTCAATGTTGTAGTCGCTGGGGATCAGTCGCTCATCCCATTCGTGGACATAGCAGAGCACGGCCGCGCCGAGCTGCGCGATGTTCCCCATGCAGGAGATCTGGCGCGCTTTGTCTTTGGCCTGGCTGAGCGCCGGCAGCAGCATGGAAGCCAGGATGGCGATGATCGCAATGACCACAAGCAGTTCGATGAGTGTGAATGTCCGGACAGAGTCAACGCATTCCCGATTCGGTGCCATGGTGATACTCCGCGCTGTGCAGTCTCTGTTGAAACGACGGTCCACAGGCTTTCCCTCGGTTAGCACGAATGTGGCATGGCGTTGGTTCCCTGTCAAGTGATTTCCCGGCCGAAGCGGGTGTTGCGGTCCCATACCGCTCTACAGGAGTTGTTCGGCAACCGTGTCGGCGAAGAGCAGGCCCTGGCGCGTCGGCCGCAGCACGTCCGGCGTGAGTTCGAGCAGGCCGTCGCGCACCAAGCTGGCGATGGCCTCGCCGCGCAGTTCGACCAGGTCGAAGCCGGTGCGTTCCCGGAAGAGTTTGCGTGGCCAGCCGGCGACGGTGCGCAGTCCGAACGTGAGGACTTCGGCGGCGCGGGCCTGCGGTGTCAGTACGTCCGTTTCCGGGGATACGTGGCGGAGCCACTCGTCCAGGCTCGAGCGGTGGGTCCAGCGTGTCATCCCGTCGTAGGAACTGGCGGCCGGACCGCAACCGAGGTATGCCGCGCCGTACCAGATGTCGAGGTTGTGGCGGCATTCGGCACCGGGCACCGCGAGGTTGGACACTTCGTAGCGGCGGAGCCCTGCGGACTCCGCAACCTGTGCGGCCCGGTCCCACATGTCGACGGCAAGTTGCTCATCGACGGGGCGAACTGCGTCACCGGTCAGTCGAGTGTTTTCTTCGACGGTCAGCGCATACGTGGACAGGTGCTGGACACCCAGCGCCAACGTCTGCCGCAGGTCGGCCTCCCAGTCGGCCAGCGTCTGGCCGGGAATGGCGTAAATCAGATCGGCCCCGAGGTTGGCAATGCCGTGGTCGCGGAGCAGCGCGATGTGGCGCTCCAGACCCGCCAGGCCGCCCTGCCGCCCGATGCAGGCGCGAAAGCGGGGCGAGAAGGACTGGATGCCGAGGCTGACCCGGTTTACACCCGTCGCAACCAGCACGGCGATCTTGTCTGGGTTGAGCGAGTCAGGGTTGCACTCGATTGTGAACTCCGCGTCGGGTGCGAACGTGAAGCTGGACCGGACCGCCTGCAGCAGTTCGCGCAGTTCGTTGTCCGACAGAAACGACGGGGTGCCACCCCCAATGAACACCGTCTTGAGCGGTCCGGTCCGGGGTGCGGTGTCCGCAAACTCGGCCGCGATACGGTTCAGGTACTGGCGGCGCTGTGCAGCGGCCGGGGCCGGAAGCGAGTAGAACGCGCAGTAGGCGCACTTGGCGGCGCAAAAGGGAACGTGGATGTAGAGGGCTTGCGGAGCGTGTTTCATGGCTGCGCCCCAGTGGTTCCTGCCCGTGTTCGACAGAACGGTGCGAACTCCGCTGGTGGTGCAGACTCGAACCGAAGAGGGTTGCCGGAGAACGGGTGCGCAAACCCCAGCCGGGTTGCGTGCAGGGCCAGACGCTTCGCATTCCAGCGTGGGTGCCGCGCCAGTTCCGGGGCGTAGCGCGGGTCGCCCAGCACCGGGTGCCCGGCCTCCGCGAAGTGGACGCGGATCTGGTTCCGCCGCCCGGTGTCGAGGCGGACCCGCACGACCGTGGCGCTGTTGAGCCGCCGCTCGACCGTGTAGTGGGTGACTGCCGGCTCGCCTTCGTCGTCGCGGTGACTCGAGTGGCGGGTCAGGTTCTTCGCCGTCACCAGGCGGGTGTCAAACGTCCCGGTGTCCTGCGGCAGGTCGCCTGCCACCACGGCCAGGTATTCGCGGTCCGGTTTCCGCGCCGCGAACTGGTTCTGCAACCGTTGTCCGGTGTCGACGTCCTTGCCGAACACGAGCAGTCCGGACACGCCGCGGTCCAGCCGGTGCACGATCTCGACACGGCCGCGCTGGTTGCGGAATACGTAGTCGCGCACCAGGTGCACCAGCGTGTGGGGGTCGCGTTTGTCGGTCGGCACGGTGAGGAGATGCGCGGGCTTGTCGACGACGATCAGGTGTTCGTCTTCGTAGACGATCTGGAATCCGGTTGGCCCGCGTGACGGCGGTGCCTCGCGGTAGCCCTGTGCCGGGTCGTAGGTCACCCGGACCGTGTCGCCGGGCTGGACCCGTTCATGGTCGCTGCCACAGGGCTGTTCGTTGACCGTGACGCAACCGCGGCCGATCAGGGCGCGCACCTGCGAGCGGCTGACGCCGCTGACGAGGTGTCGGACGACCAGGTCCACGCGTCCAGCGAGTTCCGTTGTCACCAAGCACTCTTTTGCGAGCTCTTTCAGGGTGGCCTGCTCCTTTTCGACCTGTGCAACAGGCGTACCAGGTCCCCGTCCCCTCCCGAGAGTGCTGCGGGCGGCCCCCGCCCGCTTCTTGGCACGCACACAGCACAAGGCTCGGATGGCGGCGGGCGGAGGGCCGCCCGCGGTACTGTCCGTGAGGCGGAGCCATTCAGGGCTGGCTTTGCGACCTACCCGACTTCGCTCAGCCTATTGCACAAGTCTCCCGTTCGTCCCGATTCATCGTGCAAACCCCAAATGTATCACAGGCCGCGGCCAATGGCGAAGGCGGATGCCGGGCCTCCGTAATGCGTCAGTCGCGGGTGGAGATAAGGTCGAAGTCTGACTTGGGCTGACGCCTAAAGTGGTCGGAGCGGCTCGGTCCGACACCCGCGGGAGCGAGCCGCTCCCGCCACTTTGCTCATCTTCCGCCCAACCGTGCACCCGCGACTGACGCATTGCGGGCCTCCCCGGCCTGGCCTGGTTCGGCCGCTTGGCTTCATTGCGCCGGGGCAGGTGCCAGGCGCTTTCCTTTGACGAGTGCATCACTTCGGTGCGTCGTAATGCGCAAAGGGTGGAGCATGGACCCCTGCCACCTTGTGTGGCAGGTGAACGGGTTCATCGTGGTTACTACGCCGCACCGTGCCCCCCTTCCCTTTCCCCCGTCCGCCGCCGGCGGACGGGGGAAAGACATCTGAGGCGGTCCGTCAAGCTGTTTTCTGAGTTTTC